>Ga0163155_10000318_pt1 | contig 58389 bp, 42 predicted proteins | sample OliLakLV19SP4G1_FD_148611 | JGI IMG/M metagenome (GOLD analysis project Ga0163155, IMG submission 148611) | Freshwater microbial mat bacterial communities from Lake Vanda, McMurdo Dry Valleys, Antarctica - Oligotrophic Lake LV.19.SP4.G1 | ecosystem: Environmental > Aquatic > Freshwater > Lake >... | reverse complement strand
AACAGCAACTGTGTGCAGCCAGGCGGCTAGGGATTCACCGCGTTCAAACGTGCGGGCCTTTTGCATCAGAGTCAGAAAAGTTGCCTGGAATGCGTCATCGGCGTCGGCGCGATTGCGCAGTATGCGGCAGCAGGTTCCGAAAACCATCCGGCCGTGGCGCTCCACCAGCGCAGAAAACGCTTCTGGATCGCGTTCGCGAATGAACTTTTCCAGCAATTCCCGGTCGGTCGTCTGCATAGCGGTTTCAACGGTTGTCACCGTCTTCTCCTTAATAGAAGGCTCTTTACCTGTATAAGCCGCGGCGGCGGTGAGTTGGCTCAACAAAATTCTGTTTATTGGATTTATGGCTGCGCCGACGACGGATAGCTCTTGGCTGCGAGTAGGAGCCAAAGACCATCTCAGACAAAGACGACGTGAAGAAGGTCGAGTAACCTCAAAGACAAATGGTCCCAAGTTGACCGTGCTGTATCTTGAAGGCCACAGGCATCACTGGCCGGGAACGAAGCTGTCGTGGGAAAGCGGGTTTCTGGCCCTCTTTTGTGGGTCTCTTTCTCCGTACGCACAACCAGGATGAAGACGCGCAGGCTGCGTTCAGCAACGTGAAGCTCACAGCGGTTCCGGATCGCTCCAAACTTAAGCAACTTCAGGAAACAACTCGCGCCGCGGCCATCGCGCAGGCACCGGCCGATGTCGCGCGGCGGAGCGTTCTGCATCGAATCCAGAAAGATGAAGCCGCAGGACTGATCAACAAAGACTGGGTTCAGGCATGGGACGTCAGGGAAACCAGGAATTTGAGTCGGGCCAGCAACGCTGGCCATGAGAATGTTGTCTTGGTCAAAACGTACTGGGACGGCGAGGCACGCTTTACCAGACGCGTCCTGATGCCCAAGGAAGGACGTCCGGCACTCCGCATGGATGCCGCCGCCGAAAAACTTGCCTACACCCTCGTGTTCTTCGTCAATGGCAAGGAGATCAAGCGGGTAGAAGTCAGTGGAAAGGAGTGGCAGTCGATCGAGGTGGACCTGTCTTCGTATGCCGGCCAGGAGATCGAAATCCAGTTCGGGAACCTGAAAGCCGGCAAGGCGGGCTTCTACTTCGATGCCGTTCGCATCAGCGGCTGAAGTTACCGCAGGAAATCTTTCGCGATGTTTACGCTGCGCCGTGTCCAGGCGGAACGGCTCGGAAATGCAGACGTTGGCAGCATGTTGGCGGCGATGCGATTTCGAATGCGGGGAAGTGACCGTTCACCACAGCAAAGAACGCTATGGACGGAGATGCGAGCGTTGAGGAGCCTGCCGATGCCAACATGGACAGTCAGAAGAGTTGCAGCAATCCTGTTCGTCCTGACGACCTGGCAGGCAGCGGGCTATGAGGCCCGTTACGACGATCACCGTGCCGTGTGGTTGAAAGCCGCCGCCCGCCAGCCGTTCCGTGCCCTTGCCACCGAGCATCCGGCGCTGAATCGCCGTTCCGAGAATATTCAATATCCACATGCGCGGCTTCCATTCGCGTTACTGTAACGTCCAGTCACCCCAACGCACCGCCGAAAACTCCGCTTCCGTCGGCAGGTCGTTGACGACGTTGGTTTCCTTGTCGGCCCATTGCACGCGCTGGGCGGTGCGCGCGCCGGTATCGTCGCCGAAAAGAATTCCGATGTCACCTTTCAACTTCATCCCCGCGCTGGACTTCACATCGAGCACTGCCCACGGAATCGTCGCGACGACCGTGTACTGTCCCTGCCCCGGTGCCGCCTGCCATTGAATCGCCGGTTCCTCTTTCACGTATTGAAACGACGTCTCGCGCACCGGCGATTTGAAAACATACCGCTTCTCGCCCGGACCCTGCGGCTTGTACACGACCGCCGTCGACTTGCCGTTGAGCGAGGTGAGCAACACGCGCGCGTTGCCGGCAAATAAGTTCACACTGTCGCCGGTCTTGAACGCCTCCGGCGCGTGACTCCCCTTGTTCACCCACGGCGTCCGGTCGAACGCCTGCCACGCGACGTACAAATTCTGATCGTCGTACCGGAGTTGCGCGCGACCGACTTCCTCGCGACCGACGCGGACGAGGATCGCGTCGTCGCCGATCTTCACGTCCGGCGCGAACGCTCCGCCGCGCGTGATCGTGTATTCCATTTTTTGCAAAACACCTTTGGCCGGCACGAACGCCTTCGCCTGCGCCACCTGCTCCTCACTCGCCGTGACCGGAAACGCCAGCAAGTCCTGCACCGTGTCCAACCCGACGACCTCGGCCACGCGCACGTCCTGCTGGCCGTACGTCATCCGCACCTTGCCGTCGCGTTGCCGGGCCATCCAACCGCTGAACGCTTCGCCGCCGAGCGTGTTGTCATTGATCGGCACGCCTGCAATCTTCTCCTCCGCCGGCAACGAACCCGGCGCCATCCGTTGATCGGTGAACAATTCAGCGAGATACATCCCGTCGTCGCGAATCAGAAATTCCTGGCCGATGTTCCCGCGAATCGCAAACGCGCTGTGTTTCGCGTCGAGATCGAACACGCCGGTCGTCTTCAACGAACCCATCACCACGCCCGGCATCGCCATCGGCGCGGTCATCGCACCATGCACGGCGCACCAGTAATTCGGATACTTCCACCGAATCCGCCCCTGCTCATCGAACCCGGTAAACCAGTGCAACCCGTGAATCACATTGTTCTCATCGACATCCTGCCGCACGGTCGTGTCCGAGAGATAGCCGAACTTCGTCTTGAACGTATTGCCCGACTTGCCGAGTTCACCGGGGAGCATCTCAGGTTTCTCCACATCATAGACCGGCGCGCCGTCGTCAAACCGAATCGGCCGGTACGCCCGCCCGCTGTGATACCAAGTCAAATCGCGGAAACACCGGTACCCCCAACCGCCCGACAACGCTTTCCCATCCACCTTCGGCGCGAGAGATGCGACCTGTTTCCACACGCCGTTGCGATTCAAGTACACGAGCCACGGCGACCCGGTGCCCTCCACATAATAGTCATGCTCCTTGCCGCTGGCCTTGCTGAGGAAATGATTCCCGTTCGCAAAGTCACCCGCCGGCATCGGCCCGAGCACATCCGTCGGCGCGTAACTGTAGTTCGCGAAATCCACCTTGTAGAACACGCCATCGCAAATCCCCAAATCCGGCACGTCATCACTCATCGCCCCGCCCGCCGCGCTATACCGGGTGCTGCCGATGTAATCCCGCACAAACTTGCCGGACTCGCCGTTCCACACGCTCGTGCGTTTCGGGCTGAACGAATTCTCCGCCACCCACACGTGCCTCTTGCCGTCCGCACGTTCCTCGACCGCCACCGCGACCGGGCTGTTCATCTGTTGCGGATTCCATTTACCGGGCGCGTGACCGCCCTTCTCGCCGATCGTATGGACCCACTTGCCGTCCTTGTTGAAAACTTTTACGTTCGACTCCGCACCGTCCGCCACATACGTCCGCCCCTCGGCATCGCAAGCCACCGCCAACGGCTTCGCGACCCCAAGCAACGGCTTACCGGCTTGAACGGTGACGAGTTCGCCATTCGCCCGGTACGCGATGGACTGCGGCACCGGCAGCGCGACTTCCCGCTTCACATTGCCGGACTCGGCATCATAAACCACGATCTTGTTCGCGCCGCCGATGGCCACCGCGATTTCGCCGGCATGCGCCGCGAGGCCGGTCGGTTCGCCGAGCAGCGTGATCTCCGGGCCGTTACCGAACGACATGCCTTCGCCGGTATCCGCGTTGAATTTTCCAAGCGCGAAGCCGGCATTGCTGCTGTAGACCGCAAAAACATTTTTCTCGTTCGCCGCAATGTGCAAAGCCGCCAACCCGCGCCGCGTGCATTCCCACATCTTGCGGCCGTCGCCGTTGAGGCCGATGAAACCGACCCCGTTCTCGACAGCGCGCGCGCCGACAAACACCCGGCCTTTCGCCGCGCTCGCTTTCGGCATCGCGGCCACCGCAGTCGACGGCGAATGATCCGCGAGCCAGGAACCGCTGCCGTCCGCGGTCGGCCACGGTGGCGTGCCGGGATTGTAGAAGCTGCCGGCGTGAACGACGCCGATGCCGTTATGAACGATGCCTTCCGCCGTGTACTTCCCCGCCGGCACGACTTCGCCAAGGAACAGCGAGCGATCTTTTTTCCACTTCCCGTCCGCGCGACCGTCCCACGGGACTTCGAGGTAACGTTTGTCGCCATTGGATTTGGTGGTGTAGTCGGTGACGTTGGCGTGACTGGCGAGATTGCGGACGCGTTTGCCGTCGGCGTCGTTGATTACGAGCGAGAATTTCACCGCCTCGCGCGGAACGGTGAAACGAATCGGAATCGGGCCTTGCAACCGTTCCTCGACTTCTTCGGGTTGTTCCGCCGGCAGTTTTCCCTGTCCGACCAATTCGAGTTCGCCCCAGACGCCGGGATTTTGGTAGAGCACGATGCGTTGCGGCTGGGCGAGATTGATCGGATCACTCCACATCACCGCCGGCCACAGCGTCCCCGACGGCCCGCCCCAAAAGTATTCGCCGGTAAACCGCAGCTTTAAGCCCGCTGCCGGCTGCGGCGATTTGTAAAGCAACGCCCACGGGATGCGAATCTCCTGAGTGTAACCTCGTTGATCGCTGTCGACCGCGAACGCCTGTTGATAGCCCGACGGATCGCGGAGAATCTTGCCGGGGCCGCGGAATGTTTTCTCGTGGCCGTGATTGACCGCCGTGTCATAGCTGAGGTACGCGACCGATTTGTCGTACTTCGAGCCGTACCACGACGTAAGATGAATTTGCGTGTCCGTCACGAACCGGCATTGCAAACTGTCCGCCATCCAGCCTTCGCCCGGCGCGCGTTCGGGGTCGACGTTGTTGATCAGCGGCGTCGGATCGCGCCAGCGCAAACTGAGGTACATTGCTTCCTTGTCCCACATCGCCGCGACGCGCACCGAGTACCGGTCGCGGATGTTGCGGACGCCATAGACGAAGATCTCGCCGGACGTGTCCCAATCGTCGAGTTTGCCATCGATGGTCACCGCCCCCGGTGCCGGCACAGTTTTCAGAACGCCGTGATTGCTTTGCAGCTCCAACGCCCATAGCGATGAAGTGAGTAGACCCCATAGACACAAAGCGGCAAATCGTGACCACATAGTGCCCAGAGAAACGCATTGCTCGGCAGTAACTGATAGGAAATTGCTTTTGGCGGTTATCTGCATAGCGGTTTCAACAGTGCTCACCGTGTTCTCCTTAAAGCAGCCTATTAACCTATATAAGCCGCGGCGGCGGTGAGTTGGCTCAACAAATTTCTGTTTAGTGGATTTTGGGCTGCGTCGACGACGGATAGCTCCACGGAACGGGACAGCGACGGCGACGGTGACGGCGACTCGTGACGAGATTGAAGCGCTGGCGGCGAAAGAGAAGAACCGCCCCGAACTGGCGACCGTGCCAATCGTCGGGTGGCTGGGGCAGAACGGTGCGCCGCTCTGCGCCGATCTTTTCGCCCGCGCGCCCCATCGCGTGCTCGCCTGGGCAGACGCGTGGTATCCGGCGTGGTTGAAATATCCGGAGTTAATTGCGCGGGTTCCCGTAGCCTCCGCCTGGGAGTTCAACGAAAAGAATCGCGTCGCCGAGCGCGCGCAAAAACTCTCATCTGCAGAAGGCAAAGCAACGCCACCCAAAGACCTGCGCTGCCATGCAACGACCACTGGATTTCCGCATGGCATCGAGTCGAAATATACTTTCTTCGCCGGATTCCTCGACCGGGCGATTCGCGCCCGCATGCCGGAGGTGACGCCAGCACCTGGACAGCCAGTGGCGTTGAAAACGAGTGACCCCGGCGCAGGATGGGCAGGCGATTTTAACGAGATCAGTCAATGCGCTGCGATTGTTCCCGCTCTGGAGGCAAAGGGGAGGGTCGATCCCCTCTGGATGCCCGATGCCTATGCCGCATGGTCTTGGCGGTCTTACCATTCGGCCAATCCCGACGTGAAACTCACCGGGCCGGCGGAAAGAGTACCGGAAGAAGGACGGTCAATGGGGCGGGCCGGAATGCGGGCTGGGATATGGAGGAACGCTGAAGGCGGGCGAAGACTCTTACCTTCAGCGCTGACACGACAGGCAACTACCGCACTATCGAATGCCACGACGCAGACCGCATCCCCGGCTCCCCTTCCCTCCTAGGGAAGGGGCTGGGGGTTAGGTCCGGCTCTTGAGCGCGGCCTGCGCGTCATCTTTGCAGTGGGCGTGACTGCCGACGGCGCTCGCACTGTGAGCCGCCCTGCCTTCGTAGTCGTTGAATGAGAAACCGAGACTTCGTAGTCGTGCCAAAATCTGTATTCCTGAGAACGTCACAAACGGATCAGCAATCCCGGGCGCGGTGTGTTCTGGATCCACTTTCTTTGATCCTCCAATCCGTGAACATGGAATTGGGTTGCGAGTATCGCCAGCATGCACCCGCCTGATTTCATATGGAATGGCCTCCCGGTCAGCGACTAAATGAGACGGGTCACTGGAGCGTTACGCACTTTTCCTGAAAATTGGCGTAACACTTCCTTGTCGAAATTCATTTGAACATGATGGTAAGGCCAGGAGTCATCATGACCGAAAACCTGCAGGTTACTCTGGAGAAGATTCGCCGGCGCGACGAACCCGCCGTCGCGGCGCTGGTCGCGGCGCATCATCTGAACCTGCGAGGATATGTCGCGGCCATCTCGACGAACGTTGAGTCCGTCGACGATATGGCTCAAGAAGTGTTCCTGCGGGCATTGCAGCGCCTGGACCGAATTGAAAACCTGGAAGACTTTCCCAGATTTCTCCGCGGCATCGCTCGCAATGTCATCCGCGAGCAGAACCGGGCACGCGTCAGAAATAGCGAACGCTACGTCGAGTTCATCGACGAGGTCTTTGCGCGGGAAGATACCGGTGACGCCGCTTCGCCGTTCCAGGACGCCAGACTTCTGGAGAATTTGCAACTGTGTCTGGGCAAACTACCCGACAAGGCCAGGCGCATGTTGACGCTGCGGTACCAGGAAGAATTGCACTCGGACGAAATCGGCGCGTCGATGGGAATGAATAGCGGTGCGGTGCGAATCTCTCTTCTGCGCGCGCGCGAAGCGCTGCTGAAATGCCTGCGTTTAACATCCGGCCAGAAACTCTCGGAGGCCGGACTGTGAGCCCCGGACGTTTCGACGAATTGACCGCCGCGCTTCTCGACGGATCGCTTTCCGAAACTGAGCGCGCTGAATTGCTCGAAGCGGCCATGGCCGATCCCAAACAGGGCCAGGCGTTAGTCGCTTTGTTGCGGCTCGATCCGCTCCTCAGAGATGCGCTTGCGCAGAGCGCGGATAGCGCGGGGTTTGCCGGACGCGTGCAGAACTCGCTACAGTCGACCAGCGACAGCCAGGCCTTTGCAGCCAGTGTGCTGACAAAGTTGCGCCAGCGCGAGAGGCCGGCATGGCGCTCACGGCCCGCTGTGGCGGCCGCGGCGGTCCTCTTTCTGACGGTTTTGGGCATTGCATTCCGAGGCCATCTCTCCCCTTCGGCTGTCATCGCTCAAGTCGAGATTTCGGAAGGTGGAAAGGTGTATCTCGTGACCGACGGAGGCGAGAAAGTCCTTTCGCACGCCGCCAGTTTGAACCTGGGGCAAGGTGTGCGTTGCGAGTCGGGATCGGCGTCGATCCATTTTCCCGACGGATCGACGGTCACGTTCGGATCGGGATGCATCATCAGGCGCGTCACTGATCATTACGAAGGCGAACCTGGAGCTACAGTGGCGCTAGAATCAGGTCAACTGACCGCCGAGGTGGCTCGCCAACCCGCCGGTGCGGCTTTTCGCATTGTTACTGGAACCGCGGTGGTGCGGGTCATCGGCACCCGTTTCTCCGTCGCGAGCGAGGCCAAAGCGACGCGAGTGCAGGTCGTCGAAGGCGTCGTGGAACTGAAGCGCTCAGTGGACGGTGCGAAGGTCGATGTGGCGCAAGGATTCACGGCGATCGCGGCCCCCGGAGTCGAACTGGCCGCTACGCCCAGCCCTCCAGGCGACACTCGGCCGGGCGACGATAAAGCGGCGGCCACGGCCATTTCGTATCTCGGCGGTACCGGCGCAGACGCCATTGTTGGCACCGTCATTCAGGACGACGGGACCGTCGTTCTCGCGGCAAACTTCAGCGGAAGCCAGTGGGCTGGAAAAACGCCGCTTGTGTTGAATGGCGCCGATGCCTCGTCGAAGGGGATCCTCGTGCGACTCTCTGCGTCCGGTCGGACGGTCGAATCGGTCACGCGCGTAGCGTCGAGCATCCGCGATCTGGACTTCGACGCGGCAGGAGCACTATTTGTCGCTGCCGACGAGGGTGTCATTAAACTCAACGCCGCAGTCACGCGCATAGAATGGCACTGTAAGATCGAATTCCCTTGCGTGCGTCTGGCCGTCACGCGTGATGGCGCTGTCGCGGTGCTTACGCAAAAAGACAGGCAAAGAGTCCAGCTTATCGGCCTCGCTGGTGCGCCAACCGAATCGTTCTCCCTCCCGTTTTCGGCCAACGACATCGCCGTGGATAGAGAGCGGAAGCTTGTCTTTGTGTGTGGGTCGAGATCGGGCAACGTCAGCAAAGGCGAGGTCGGCGGAGTGGCGTGCCTGAGCGCCTTTGCGTACGACGGCAAAGAAGTCTGGAAAGACTACGGTTTTGATCCGGCCTCCAAGTTCGAACTGGGATCGCACACCTCCGGAGAACGCCTCGTTCTCGGGCGCGACGGTAATTTGTACGGCGCCTTCATGGCCGTCGGTGGCAATCACATTTTCTCACGCGATCCCAAGTCGCTCGAGGTAAAAGTCGACCTGCGCGGCAGCGATCCGTTCAACCAGGCGCATGCAACCGGCAACACCCATATCACTTTCGTCGGCCGCTTCGATCCCGCTACCGGCGCCCTGGTTGCCAGCCAGCAGTTGCTCGGCCGGGACAAAGACAAGAAGGGCTCGAGTATCACGCCCGGCGACATTGCCGCCGACGAGGACGGCCGCGTTTATCTCGTTGGCCAGGCGCGCCAGGGCGGCCCGGCAACGCGCGATGCCTTCGGAAAAGCGGAGTTCAGCAACCAGGAAGGCTTTCTCTGCATTTTCGCGCCGGACCTGCGCCGCCGAGAATTCTATTCCACCTTTAACGCGACCGAAAACGGCGGCTCAGCGTTGCGATCCGTCGCCGCTCGACGTTTCGCCCTCTCGAAGCGCGCTGCCTTCAGTGTCACAGGCGATATTCTGCCGAACGCCGGCGGTCTGCGGGCGCTCGATGCGATCCAGTCCAAACCCGAAGGCCAGTCCGAAGGCTTCTTCGTCGTCCGCGGCAGCGGAGCACCCTGAAGCGGTCAGCGGCTGCGCCGCGAAAAAATCGACAATTAGTGTGTAACACAAGGGCCCCTTTCGCCATTAAAGGACGATGAACATCAAAACAGTCCACGTCGCGGCCGTCGTCCTTCTCGCACTTAACGTTGGCGCGGTGTTCGCTCAAGGTGTTAATCCAGCTATCGGACGCGACGCCAGGATTGCGCCACTATCACTCCCGATGTCGATTGACACGCAAACCGGCTGGATCACCTGCCTGCAGTTTCTGCCTCACAGCCAATCCCAATTGATTTCAGGCGCAGACAACGGCGCTCTAACTCTCTGGGATCTCCACACACGGAAAGCGCTGTGGTCAGTCTGCGACGAACAGAACGCTGTCACCGCGGTCACCTGCAGCGCGGACGGTAAACGCATCGCCGCCGGACACTGGAACGGCTCCATCGCCATACACGATTTTGGGGGACGCCTGCTGGCATCGTTGCGCAGCCATACCGAGAGCGTGACCGCATTAGCCTTTAGTCCCGACGGCCGCCACCTCGCTTCCGGGAGCGCAGACGACACCTTGAAAGTCTGGAACCTGAACGCCAGCACGCTGCTCCGCACGCTGGAATCCGGCAATGACTACGACATTACGGCCGTCGCCTTCAGTCCAGACGGCTCCAGCGTCGCCACAGGCGACGGTGAGAACACGGTACGCCTGTGGGACGCCGCCACGGGTGACGAACAACTCGCTCTCAACGGCCACGAAAGTGTGATCTCCGGCGTGGCCTTCAGTCCCGATGGCCGGCACCTCGTCTCCGCAAGCTGGGATCACGACCTGATCCTTTGGGACGCCAGAACCGGTCGCCCGGCGAACATTCTGCACGGACACGTGGACGAAATCTCCTGCGTCGCATTCACACCGGCCGGCGCCATTCTTTCAGGCAGTACCGACGGAACGGTGCGCGTGTGGCACGCAGACGGCCGGTGTGCGGCTGCGTTCTCACTCAGCGCTGCACCCAGCCGCTTCGCCGCTCTGGCCTTCAGCCGCGATGGCTTGAGCGTTGCCGTCTCGAGCCCGGGTCGCCTGCATCTGTGGACGTTGCCGCGAGCCATCGCGAACGCCGCGAAACCCTCGGATGGTAAAAAATGAAACCCGCACTGTTGTCAATCAGTGCCGCTTTGTTTGTGTCGCTGATCACTTCCGCGCCACTGCATGCGGCCGCGCGCGAGAAACCTAATTTGATCGTCATCCTCGCCGACGATCTGGGCTACGGCGACCTGGGCTGCTTTGGCCAGAAGCAACTCAAAACGCCGCGCCTTGATGCCATGGCCGCCGGTGGGATGTGCTTCACACAGTTCTACGCTGGAGCGCCCGTCTGCGCGCCCTCGCGCTGCGTGATGCTGACGGGGAAGCATGCCGGACGGGCTCTCATCCGCGGCAACTCACTCGAACCCATCATCTTGAAAAGTGACACACCCAATGTGGCTGCGCTGCTGAAGTCAGCCGGATACACAACCGCCTGCATCGGTAAATGGGGTTTGGGAACACCGCGAGATCTGACCAACCCAAACGACGTGGGCTTCGACTACTTCTACGGCTATGTCAACATGTGGCACGCGCACAATCCCTACCCCGAATTTCTGATTCGAAACGGTAAAGTCGCGAAGCTGAAGAATGTTGCGGGTGAGAAATGGAAGGACATGCAGGACCCCGCGCAACCCCAGAGCGGCCGCGGCGTGGCGGCTGAAAAAGGCGAGTATGCCCCGGATCTGTTGGCCGCCGACGCGCTGAGCTTCATCCGGCAGAACAAAGACAAGCCGTTCTTTCTTTTTATCACACCTAACACGCCGCACGCGAACAACGAAGGCGGCGATAAGGGCATGGAAGTTCCGGACATTTCCGATTTCGCCGAGAAAGACTGGCCCGCGGCGGAGAAAGCTTTTGCGGCAATGATCCGGAATCTGGATCGTGATACCGGCCGCATCCTCGATCTGCTTACTGAGCTTGGCCTGGCTAAAGACACGCTCGTGGTTTTCACTTCTGACAACGGTCCGCACAGAGAAGGCGGGCATGACCCGGATTATTTCGACTCCAACGGCAAGTACCGCGGCATCAAGCGCGACATGAGCGAAGGCGGCATTCGCGTGCCTGCGATCGCCTGGTGGCCGGGCACGGTCGCGCCGGGTTCAACCGACGACCACCAGTGGTACGCTGGCGACTTGATGGCAACCGCCGCAGAACTGGCCGGTCTGCCGCGCCCCGCCGACATCGACAGCGACAGCCTGATCCCGACGCTGAAAGGATCGCCTCCGGCCAATCCATGGGACCGCAAGAGCCCGCTTTATTGGGAGTGCTACGAGGGCAAGACCGCGCAGGCCGTGCGCTTCGGAAAATGGAAAGCGATTCGCTCGCCGATGTTAACCGGCCCGGTCGAACTGTACGATCTGTCGAACGACTTTCAGGAAAAGCGGGATTACTCGCAGCGCCGACCAGACCTGCACAACCATGCGAAAAACCTGCTGAACAAATACCACCAGCCTGACCCGAATTGGAAAGTGCCCGAGTCCACCGGCGATGGGAGTGGCAAACAACCGTGAGCGATCTCCTGGAATCTTCATCGATGCGACGCACCCAGCCAGCACTGCTGCTCGTGAGTCTGCTATCGCTCGCCTTTGTGGCCGGCGCGGGCGAGACGTCGAAGGACTTCGAAAACGTGGTCCAGCCATTTTTGAAGCAACACTGTGCCGACTGTCACGGCGCGGAGAAGCGCAAAGGCGGCATCCGCTACGACCAGCTCACAGGCTTCCGTCCTGAAGAACGGCACCTCTGGACGCTCGTCCACGAAAAACTTTCGGCTGGCGAGATGCCACCCGAAGAACGCAAACAACCGTCGAAAGAAATGAAACAGCAGATATTGGCGACGATCGAACGTGAGCAGCGCGGATGGCGCGCGGGAGGCACCCGGCGGCTGAATCGCCGCGAGCTCTCCGCCGCGCTGCAGGATCTCACCGGCCTCTCCGTGGATTACACCTATAGCCTGTCCGAAGACGGCAAAGTCGGCGGCTTCGACACGGGCGCAGATGGTCTCCAGGACACGGCCGATTCCATCAGCCAGTTTTTGGAAGTGGCGCGCCGCGCCGTGGACGGCGTGCGCTTTCTCGAACCGGCAAAGAGTAAAGTTTTGCAGGCTGAGCTGAAAGCGCACAAAGAACCGAAGAAAGCGTTCGACGCCTGGAAGGCCAACGGCGTTCAGACCAAAGCGCGCGGCATCAATCAACCCGGCCATGGACTGCTGATGGAACCGACCTGGCTCGGCGATCGCGATGGTCTGAGTTTCTTCGTGCCGCCACCACTGAACCGCCATGGCGTGGTCCGAGTATCCATCGCCGTCTCCCTTCTAAAGGGCAGCCTCGCCGGAGTTCCCAATCCGCATCTATGGGTCGAGATCGGCGGGCAGACTTTGCTGCAGCGCGAAATTTCGGCACCGCTCGAAACACCCGTGGAACTGACCTTCGAAGCACAGGCCGACGACCTGATCATCGAATCGCGCGGAGTTGAAGTCACCTTCTACAACCGCGTGGAGATGCCCTACGCAGTCGAAGGTTTCGAAAACGACGACCGCAGCCGACCCGAGAAACCCATTCCCGGCGGCACCGGGCTCTTCCGGCCCAGGTACGATAGAAAGGCCAATCTGCCGGCAGAAAAACAGCCTTTTCCGTTCATCGCGTTGCAGCGCATCGCCATCGACACAAACTACGTCACTCCCTGGCCGCCAGCGTCCTGGCAAATTAAAGCGGGTGAGATCGCGGACAATGCCGCGAGCGCTAAACGGCTGCTGATGTTGTGGACCGAACGTGCCTGGCGCAGGCCGGTAAAGGACAGCGAACTGGCCCGGTTTTATGTTCTCTACGAGAAGTCGCGCATCGACGGACGTTCGTTCGACAACGCTCTGCGCGACGCATTTCAGTCCGTCCTGCTCAGCGCACCGTTCCGCTATCTCCCCGCTATCTCCGATCCCGATCCAGTCATTGCACAGCACGCTGCCGCGGCGCGCCTGAGTTTCATGCTTGCGGGCGCTCCCCCCGACGCCGAACTGCGTCGCCTCGCCGAGGCCGGCAAGCTGCGTGATGGCGCGGTGTTGGATGCGCAGGTCGACCGGCTGCTCGACGGCCCCCACGCGGATGCTTTCATCCGCCCGTTTGTCACGCAATGGCTCGAGATGGGCCAGCCGATCACGCTGGCGATGGAGAACATTCAGAAACAGGATTTTCGCTTTGGCCGCCACCTGAAAACATCCATGCAGGACGAGACGCTAACGTACTTTCGCGAGCTGCTCGCCGGCAACCGGCCCGTGCGCGAGTTGATCCGCAGCGACTGGACGATGATGAACGACGTTCTCGCGCTTCATTACGGGTACGACGGCATCACCGGCGCACAGCTTCGCAAAGTGACGCTGCGGCCGAACGATCCGCGCGGCGGCGGCATCCTCGGCCATGCGGGTATACAGTCAATGCTCTGCTGGATGGGCGAAAACTGGGTGATCTATCGCGGCGCGTGGGCGTTGCGGCAGATTCTTAACGCACCGCCGCCCCCGCCGCCGCTCGAAGTGCCCGAGCTCAATCCATCGGAGAAGAAGAACCAGGGAAAACCTTTCCGTGAGCTGCTCAAGCAGCACCAGGAAGATTCGCGCTGCACGGTCTGCCACCGCACGATTGATCCGATGGGCTTCGCCTTCCAGAACTTCGATCTCAGCGGCCGCTGGCGCGAGCTGGAATTCGAACGCTATCAGCGAGAGGAGATCGACGGGAAGATCGCCTGGAATGGCGCCGGCAAAACGCGCCCGGTTGACACCACCGGCCAACTGCCGCGCGGCGAAACATTCAAAACGTTTGCTGAGTGCAAAGACCTGATGGTGAAGCACTACCAGCGCGACGCGGCCCTGGGTCTGATGAAGAAGCTCACGCTGTACGCCACTGGCCGCGAGCCTGACGTGACCGATCTGGCCGAGATTCGCGCGATACTGGATAAAGAAACGCCGCGCGAAATGCCGCTCCGTGACGTGCTCAAAAGTGTGCTGCGATCACGCGTGTTTTCGGGATTGTGAGAATGGCCTGCACTTTGAAAGGAACCACCTGATGAACATTTCACTCGACCGGCGCTCGATGCTTCGCGGCTTGGGAGCGATGATCGCTCTGCCGTACCTGGAGATTATGGGCGGACGCGTGCTGGCGGGTGAGAAGTCCAACAAAAAGGACCCCTCGCGCCTGGCCTGCTTCTACATCCCGGGAGCGATCAATCACTACAACTGGTTTCCCAAAGATACGGGCTTCAATTACACCCTCTCGCCCTCACACGCGCCGCTCGAGCGGCACCGCGCCGACTTTTCCGTAGTGAGCAATCTGCTGCACATTCAGGGCCGCATCAGCGGGCACGAACACCCGTACAACTGGCTGACGGGCACAAACATCAAGATCACGCCAGGCACCATCACGAATACGATTTCGATGGACCAGGTCGCAGCGCGCCATCTGGGGCCGACGTACATGCCGTCACTGGCGCTTTCCTGGCGCGACGGCGTCGGCACCAGCACGCTCTCACGCAACGCCATGGGCGCGGACATTCCCGCGCTGGCCAGCTACCAGACTATCTTTGAACGTCTCTTTCCGCCGGCCGACCGCGCGCAAATCAAGGAGGCGCAGGCACGCGTGGCCCAGGATCGCAGCGTGCTCGATACGACCGTGGACGGCATGAAATCGTTCCAGGCCAAGCTTGGTTACAGCGACAGATTGCGCGTTGACCAGTACCTCGAGTCCATTCGCGAAGTCGAAAAACGGCTCGTGGATAAGGACAAGATTCTGGATCAGGGCCGGCCTAAGTTTGACGAAGCGGCGGTGCGCCTTCAGCCGCAGGGCAAAAACACCATGAAAGAGCACATCGAAATGCTGATGGACTTAATCGTGCTGGCCTTCCAGACGGACATGACGCGTGTGATTACGCACTGCCTGGGTGGCGAAGGCGGCCCCAACTATGATGACTATAAGGACTGGTCCAAGCTGGCCGGAGCGCCATTGCGTGGCGCTCATGATGTGCACCACAAAGGTTCAGGCGAACGCGGCGCCGACAACCCCGACACGAAGGTGCTCGGCCATCGCGACCTGATGCTCTGCACCAGCTTTGCCCGGCTGATCGACAAGCTCAAAGCCGTGCCGGCCCACGACGGAACATTGCTCGATCACACGGTGTTGCTACTGGGTGGTTCTCAGGTCAGCAGCCATTCCGGCGGGAACTTCCCAATGCTGCTGGCAGGCGGCAAAAAGCTGGGCTTCAAACACGGCCAGCACCTCAAATGGCCGGGCAGCACGAAACCTGCGTCCGATCTCTACCTGACGATTCTTCAGCAGCTCGGCTGTCCTGAAAAATCCTTCAAAGAGAGCACCGGCCCCATCAGTGAGTTGCTGTGAGCGCGTTTCATAGAAGATCCTCAGCATGAGTGTAATCCATCAAATCGATTCCAGGCCAGTCAGTCGGCTGCTGCTCGAACCGAAGGCGCTCGTTTCGATGCCCGCGCGCTGAAGCATCGATACGTACAGGTTGCACATCGGAGTGGGCGTTGCCGCAGTCGTAGGAATGGGTTTCTTCTCTGCCTTCCCGTCCACGACTTGGGCTTCTTTGGCGAGATGTTCGATGAAGGGCTGATTGAAAGCCAGATGTTGCCCGTGCCGGAAACCGCCTCCCGCCAACAGCACCGGCAAATTGTACGTGGAGTGTGAATTGCCATCCATCAGGTTGCTCGTGAGCAGCACCATGGTGTTGTCCAGCAGGTTTCCTCCTTCGCCTTCTTTCGATGCCTTGAGTTTTGCGATCAGGGAGGCGTATGTCTTGAGCAGATCGATCTCAATCGCGCGGCACTCGGCGAGCTTTTTGACTTCCTTGCCGTGATGCGAGAGATCGTGATGGTCACCGAAGGTCTTGATCGTGATCGCGCGCGTGGCGTCGGTTACCAGCGCCAGATGGATCATGTCGAACAGAGCTGACGTTTTTTCGGCTGCTCGCCAGGCGCGGAGATATCCTGCGGGGCCGGCACCGGCGCCTTCGGCTTGGGACGGTTCACCCATTCGCTGGACATCTGCAACTGCTTCTCGACCGAACGCACCGATTCGAAATATTCATCCAGCCGCGCCCGATCAAGCTGACTGATCTTCTTGCTCAGCCGTTTCGCCTGTTCGCCGACGAAATCGAGCAGGCTCCGTCCTTCGCCGATCCTCGCTAGCCTGCTGCGGCGTGCTGGCGAGGAAAAGCTTGGAGAAGATTTCAGAGGAGCACCATCGTGTCGGGGTTGTCGACGCCGTTTCCAGTGTACCAGAGCGTGCCGTTGTAGGTCGTCAGCACGAGGCTGTCGTAACCGGTCTGGCCGCGAAAACGGGACGCGAATTCCGGGTCAATCGAAATCGTGTTCTTGAGGTTATGCGTCTAATCGCGGTAGCGCGCGCCGGTCAGCATCACGGCCTCAGACTTGTCTCCGCCGCCGCCGGTGTTGGGATGGTTGAGACCCGTGATCACGGTGAAGTCGTCACGGCATTCTTTGAGATGCTCCAAATGCGGCGTCAGCGCGTAATCTTTGCCGGTGGTGGTGGGAACGAATGACGACGGATCAAATCCGAACGGGGTGCCAATGGCCACCACCCGGCGCGGGCTTGCACCGGCGGCTGCGGCTGGGCGCGCCATGGATTCCAGAAACGGCAGCGCCAGAGTGACTCCCGCCGTGCCAAGAAAGGTGCGGCGGTCGAATGATTTAAACAGGCTTTGATCTCCTCAAACGTCATTTTGTCAGAAAAAACTCACTCTGAACACTCTCGTGGAACAGCGAGCGCAGCCCGTATGTTTGTTTCTTCACGAGTAAGACCAGCGAGTCGAGCGCCAGGATACCGCCCGGTTCAGTAGCCTGCTCGTGGAGTACGCGATCAGCTTCGCAGCCAGCTTGCGCGCGATGAAGTCTGGCTGTTGGAGCACGATCTGCTTGACTTCTTTGGGGCTGGAGAACCTTGCCATTTGCAGTAACCCCTCGGGAGTCCACGTCCACCCCTTGCCGGTACTTCACCTCGTTGAGATGCGACTCTTCGAAAAACGTTTCTTTAACCGGCTTGCCCCTCGGTCGTGCGGTGGAAGGTTCGCAGTCTTCCCGCAGGATCGAAACAGTCGAGTGCAAAACCCGGCGGGTCGATCTGGCGGTGGCAGGACGCGCACGCCTGGTTGTTCTGATGTTTGGCAAGCTGCTCGCGGAGTGTGGTCGCGCCACGCGTATCAGGCTCGATCGAGCCCACATTTGGCGGTGGAGGGGGCGGTTCGCGGCCAATGATATTGCTCAGCAGCCACGCGCCGCGCAAGACGGGCGATGTCACCGACCCGTTCGCGGTCACGTTCAGCACTCGGGGCCTGTGTCAGCACGCCGCCCCGCACGCTGCCGGGCGGAAGTGCCACGCGCTGTTTATTTGAATCACTTCGAGTCGCATTAATTCAATAACGGCATTGTATCGTCGGGAGCAATGATGTGTGTCCAGTCGTCCGATGCACGACTTGTGATATAGTCCGGCGATTCACTGTAAAGTACCGCGTCATCTCTGTGATAGTGACCCCATGCTGCCGCAATGATGATGATTGACATGGTTCGTCGTCCTGGTGCCCATGTCTCCTTTCGGCACGCGACAGGCGAGTTCCTTTTTTGCCGAGTGATTCGCCATGCTTGAAGCGGACACGCGATCGTCACCCACGTAACTATGGGCGGCGCTCGCCTGCCAGATTGGGATGCCGAGCCGTTTGAAAATGAGTGAAGAAACGCCGACGAGGAATAGATAAAAAATCGTTGGCTTCTGGAAAAGAGGATTTACTTTATCGTCAGGCGCGATTCATGGCGTCGTTGGCACTTATGATACTTGTAACCCTAGTAAAATCGGTTGGCGTGGGGGTAGGCGCGGCGGGCCTTCATGCTCGGTGGAATCCGGTGGATTGACGAAGGGTTGACGAAACTCGCGTCATAGGTCATGACGAGTCATGACGAGTCATGACGAAAGGTTGACGAAGAGGGGTAATAGTAGTTAAACTAAGTAATGATAATACCTTATATAAATGATGGAAGCCATTTCGGTCTCATGACGAATGTTCGCCGACTACAATTTTCAAGAACCTCACACCGCAATTTTGTATCTCTATACCTTCGTTTTTTCGTCATGAGACCCTGAGTACACCTCATCTCCAATCTGGAGAACGAGTTGTGCGAATTACTGCCTTTCGTCAACCCTTCGTCAACCATTCGTCAACCTGAACTGCGGAATGCTAATCACCAATCCAACTCATTGGATTCTGGCTGTTCTTTTGTGTTAAGGGCCGGCAGAACGCTGGCGTCTTCCGGTCGAGAATAGTGATCTTTCCTTCAACGGACAGGTCGTCTCCGTTCTCTGCAACAATCCAACAAAATCAGCAGGGGGACGCTCGCGCCGAAGGCGAACCTGTGTCACGACATCGAAGGGAACGGAGCAGCCTTAACGAGCACTGCTGTATGATCCGTATGGGCTACGATCAAAGGAGAAGAAAATGCAGACAAGACCGACGCAGTTCATAAACGCAAACTTGCCAATCGATTGGGTGGAGCGCATCAAGGCCGAGGCCCGTCATCGTGCGGTAATGGAAGCCCGGCACATTCCTTATGTTCACGTGCTACGCGAGGCGCTTGAAAAAGCGTTCCCAGCAACCCTGAAAGAGGGAGTACAGCAGGAGGTTTTGAAGCACTAAAACAGACGGGCCGCCGTTGGTGCGGCGGCCCGAAACTCAGGAATAGAAACGCAGGAACATCCGTCAAATGCCCCACTGCTATTATACGGCATCCATCATCCACGATCCTGCGTTCTCCAAAAATCGGAGAACGATATATGAACATAGAATAGCCCCATGAAGACAGGCCGCTTGCAGATCCGCAGCAAGAAGCCCAAGCACACTATCTCATCATGCAGATCATCCGGCCCGGCCAGCGGCTCTGCGCCATCATGAGCACGGACAAGAAGGCGTGGCCGCTTGCCTCTCTCTTCGATCCAGCCAATGCCCGATGCCGGAATTTCATCCGGCTTCACGTGTTGAACGCCCCGGCGACCTTTGCAGTCCGCTTTGTCGACAAAGCGGATGAAATCAGCACGCACAGCGTCGAGCAACTCAGTCTCGGGATCTACTACGGCGGCACGGAGACATTGATCGGCGACGGGCGCAACAAGACCAGCAGCTTCGCGCTCGATGTTGACAAATCCGACCACGAGGACGCCGCGCTCAAAGCACTAAAGACCAAGAAAGAGCGGGACGAGCGACGCACCTGGACGAAATCAGACCCCGACTGGCAGAAAGCCGAGATGGCTCGGCTCGACGAGATGCTTGCCGAAGCGCAGAAGGCATTTCCGCTCATGCGCTTCTTCAGAAAATCCAACGCCAGATTCCACGGCCATGCCAACTTCGATGGCCCGCTCGACGCCGTACTGGTGAAGAAATGGGCGCAATCTAAACTTCCATCCATGCTCCGGCACGTCGAAGTGTTCCCAAAATGTGCCGATGATGTCGACCTGACCGGCTACTACGTCGGCAATCAGGTGCGCCTATCGCCTTCTGTGATTTCCGCTGCTTGCTTCGCGCATTCGAGGTGTCGGCTCAGATCACACAGTTCAATCAGTTGCGTGATTTTTGGTATACCGCTTTTTTGATCTGTGACCCATCGCACCTTTTGTTCAGGTGTAGAAACTGGTTGCCCGGGAAGCCCCAACGCAATTTTGCCGGTGACGACTTCATTCCAATCGGCATCATCTAGGAATCGGAAAAATCCGCCAATGAGGGACGGAATCACACTTAGGCCTTCGCGCAAGATAATCTCCCCCGCGCGGTCAACGGCGGCGCGCATCGGTTCAGACAGCGCCGGCCAGGCATTGACGATTTTCGCTAACTTAGGATCGGCACTAGCAAACTGTGCAACATCGGCGCAACATGGATCAAGTCCGGCGCTTTCTGGAGGCGGTCTGCTAGTTGTCGTGGATTGTCTGTCACTCTATGGCAGAAGGGGCATTGTCAGATACATTTCCGAGGCTGTCGGGTGCTTGTTCGGGTAGGCTCGCTCGATTCAAATCCTGTCGCCCCGATTTCAAAATATTCCGTCTTAGAGAAGTTCGGTAGGATTCGAATTTCGGATAACAACGTTCAGTTTGCTCATGTCATTGCCGCGGTGGGTGGTTCGAAATTCGTTGTCCTGACATTCATGAAGGGGTGTCCATGCGCGTTTTCCTGATCCACATTCGTGACCCGCAGTTCTTCGCCGTGCCGTCGACGACGCGGTCGAAGAACGGAAACATTCGCGTCATGGGATTTCCGCCGATCGGAATCATGTCGCTGTCGTCCGTGCTCAAGCAGGCGGGGCATGAATGTACCATGTTCGATCAGGCCAATCCGGAAACACCTAACGAATTCATCATCGAAGAAATCAAGAAACAGAAGCCCGATCTGGTCGGATTGAGTTTCCTCAGCACCACCAGTTACCCGTACGCGAAAATTCTGGCGCGTCAGATTCGCGCGGCCGGTGAAAACGTCAAACTGGCGTTCGGCGGCGTGTTCGTCACGCTGAATGCGCAGCTGGTCAAATTGCAATGTCCCGAAGTGGACTTTGTCTGCCGCGGCGACGGCGAACAGCTCATTCTGGATTTGCTCGCGAATTTGAACGACCCGTCAAAAGTGGCCGGCCTGACGTGGTGCAAAGACGGAGAACTGAAAGACAATCTCTCGCGGCCGCTCGAACGGGCACTGGACCAGTGGCCATTCCCGGATCGCGAAAGCCTGAAACTGGACTTTGTCGAATCCATGCCGCTGGATGTTCCCGTGGTGCTATCCATGGAACGATTCACGACCATGCAGACCTCGCGCGGCTGTCCGTGGCCCTGCGTCTTCTGCGACATTCCGATTTTCAATGAAGGCAAATGGCGTTCGCGAAGCCCTGAAAGCGTCGTCGCCGAATTCAAGCATCTCAAGGCACAGGGATATGGCGCCGTCTATTTCGTTGACGACCATTTTCTGCTGCAGCCCAAGCGCATCGAGGCGATCTGCAAAGGAATCAATGAGAACGATATCCACATCGCCTGGGGCTGCGAAGGGCGCGTGGACTCGGTCTGCCAGCATCTGTTTCCGATGATGGCCAAGGCGCACTGCCGCACGCTCATGTTTGGAATTGAAAGCGGAAGCCAGAAGGTTCTCGACCGTTTAAAGAAAGATCAGACACTGGAAGATGTTAAAACCGCCGTCGTGTCAGCCAAAAAAGCCGGCATCGAAATCGTGCACGGATTTTTTGTGCTCGGTACTCCGGGCGAGACCGTCGAAGACATTCGCGCGACGATGGATTTTGCCGCGAAGCTGCCGCTGGATACGTTCGGCTTCAATCGTCTGTGCGTTTACCGTGGCACGCCGCTGTGGCATGAATACGTGAAACGCGGATTGGTTAGTGATGCGAAGGATTGGTACAAGTATTTCAAATGCACCGAGATCGATCCCACCTGCGTCTCGGGTGAAGTCGTCAACGCGGAACGCGCGGCCGGCCTCAAGCGCCTGTTCCTGTACAAGATCTTCCACTACCCACGCCAGACTTTCACGCTGATTCGCCGCTTCCTGCGCTTCATGCCATTGAGGGATGTATTGTATCTGCTGACCAAACCATTCCGTGGCAACAAGCGCGGCGCGACGAAAGCAGAGAAGTTGTCGGTCTCCGTGGAATTCGGCCTGACGAAAGATCGAGCCGCCGAATTTACGCAGGTCTCTGATGATACTCTTGAGCGCGTGGACTTGGAGTCTAAACTGGAGCGCAAGCGCCTGGCGGAAAGCATGAACGTTGTCGTCGGAAAAGAGTGACGTGCTGCTATCGAACAGACAAATTCACCGATAGCGCGTGCTGACGTTTTTCAGCACGCGTTTTTTTCAGCATTACTTCGCGCGACGTCGCTCACACGACCGCCGCTTTTACGCAATGAATCGGCGGCAGCGAATCGAACAGGCGGTCCCACGAGTCACCGCCGTCGCGGCCGATCCAGAGCTGGCCTGTTGTTGTTCCGAAATAAAGCGCCGGCGATTTGAGTTCATCAATATCCATCGCATCGCGCTGAACAGTGAAAAAGCTTTCCTTTTGCGGCATCCCTTTGTTCAGCCGCGTCCACGCCGCGCCGCCGTTCTCGCTCCGCCAGACCGCAGGCGCGCCGCGCGTTTCGATCAGCGCCGAATAAACCGCGACGCCGGAACCGAACGGCCCGCGCAGCGTGAAGTCGCGCCGGTTCGCGGCGGACTCAGCGACAAACAGACCCTTCTGGCTTCCAATACTGAGAATCACGCGATCCGGCCTGTTCAATCTCCTGTCACCGTCAAGAAATTTAAATCTCGTCCTAAGAAGCTATCCATTCACTCCGGCCGGGCAGCAAAGTCAAGCCAAACTAAATCCTTGTAGACAGCCGTCACGAAAACTATTCCGAGCCGTGTCGCCCCTTTTTTTTGGGTGCCACGATCACGCAGTATCGTGCTACGAACGCGGAAGGCGTGTGAAAGAGTGTGGTGAAATTTGCAAATATGCAACCCTCCCGGGGACAGGAGTGTCCCCGCCACCCTTGCATGGGGGGTCAGCGTTTCGATAAACGTACTGGGGCGATGCGCGCGGCGCGTGCAGCCCGCCGCACGACACTGCGTGATCGTGGCACCCACGGCAGGGGCGACTCTGCTTTGATGAATTGCCGTGAGTTGAGTGAGCCTTACTACCCCTCCAGTGGGATGGTTGTGAGCCGAGGAGTTGGTCGCTCGCCACAAATCTTCGACATTTTGTCTTGACTCCCTAAAATAGGACGATACATATGCGCCAAATATCAAGGAAAATAACGGGAGGTTGAACCGTGAGACACTTTTGTGTTTTGATATTGTTCGTCGTTGCGGGAGTCGTGAAAGCAGCTGGTCATGGTGGTGACCTTCAACTCGAACATCCTACGGTTGCGTGTGAAGGTCAGCCAGAAATTAAAGGAAAAGCGCGGTACGTCCCAAATCCTTTCGGATCCGAGTGCACAATCGGGCCGTTCACCATTACGATAACAGCCACTCAAATTCAGAAAAAGGGAATAATAACCCGCCAAGTGGTTATCGGCGGGCTATCACCCAAGGCTTGGGGGGATGTGGTATTCCCACTCAAAGACGTTTTCAAGAAAACCAATACGAAGGGTGGGCTGCCTGGCACAATCAATATAAGTGCAAGTGTATCAGAAGGTGCTATACCTTGTGACGTGGCGGAGTCGGAAATTACGGTGACGCCCGAGCCCCGTGTAAGCATCAAGAAAATGTCCTCAGATTTCGCCAGTGATATCGTAGAAATCTCGGGATTTGGTATGAATAAGCCGGAATCCGGTCAGATCAGTTTCAGCGTTCAACATATTCCATCAAACAACTGCAATGCAACATTTGGCACGCCGCAATCAAATTCGACGCTTGCTGACGCCGGCACATGGGCAACAGTAGATCCAATTGTGATACTCTCAACCGGTGATGCAATAGGATGTAAATTCAAAGTTACTGTCACTTTTATTCCGACGGGAGCCCAAGATCCGTGTAAGGCTATGGATGACAAGACAGTCACAATAAGATAGGAGGCCGATTGTGACTCTGAAACCTCTCTCGCACTTTGTGGCGCTCGGTTGCATATTCAGCGCCACGCTCATTTATGGGGGAGACAGTGCGCCGCAATTAGCTGACGCAATCCGAGCTTCCAACATTAAATGGCAAGAGAAACTACTCAGAATTCGAAGGTTCGAAGTTAAACTTGATGAAATATCAGCAAGATCTTTGATCTTATTGAATCCGACGATCGACCTTGAACTAATTCCCGAGCTAACACTTCTTATTGCTGAGAACGGCTTTGCAGACGATGCGATCTTGCACCTTGCCAAGCATGTGAAAAAGTGCGCAAAAGCCGATCCATCACGCGCGATCACCCTGGTCAACGTTGTATTGCGTGCCAAGTACGCAAGCACGCGACCGAAATGGCTTTCCTCGTTGTCAACTGATCTGTTCGAAATATTGGCAGATGCTGAACCGCCAAAGTTTGGTGTTCTTATGAAGGGGATACCGACTTACTATGCAAAAATAATCTGCGTCGAAAATGCACCCTCGTTTAAGAAACTGTTAATCAATAAGATAGGAAGTGGGCATGCTGCTTCCTGTGCGTCATGGTTGGCGGACACCAAGGCAGGACTCTTTTTGTCGAAGGACGACATAACCATCCTAGTGGACACTCTGTTGCTCTGCATCGAACAGCGTGACGAAGCAGGGCGGCTTGCAGTTTCAAAGCTACTCACACAGATTACACGCCAAAAAGAACCTGACGATGCTCCGCCTGAATACTGGAGAGAGTGGTGGGACGCGAATCGTGATAAATTTAGTATCGCAGGTAACGCTATAACGATTGCAGAGGACAAGAATGCGGAACCGGAACTTCGGGCGACTTCGATTGCTAATTTAGCTTTGGATACTGTTCCAGAGATTGCCTTCGTCGATGCTTGGAAGTGCCTACATACAATCGCATTCGCTCGCGACGAACAAGTAAAGGTCAGAGTCGCGGCTGTTCAAGCCTTAGCAACTTGTCCGAAAGCAGTTTATTCCGCCACTGAGCACAGAGAATTAACCACGCTGTTGCAATCCTTAATTGATGATGAGTTCCCAGAAATTGCGACTACCGCGCTCCGTAGTTATGTAACTTTGAATGCAATCCCTGTCACAACCCAAAACTTTTTATTCTCAATTTTAGGTAACAGCAAGAAACCGCCTATTTTACGCGCGCATGCGGCCCGATATTTGGCTGATGGACCACGAAAACGCGATAGCGAAAAGCCGCTTCGAGAGTTTTTGAGGCATGAGGTCGAAGCAAATATCCACATGCAAGAGCCGCCACCTCATGTGAAGGTTGCAATCTTCGCTTTGGAAAAAATAACGGGTCAGGAGTTTGAGAATGAAACGAAGGCATGGCTTGAGTTCAAGCGGCGGCATGGCAAGATTAAGGATACTGACTTTCCCATGGCTAAGGATCCGCCCAAGAATATAGAACCTGCTGCTAAGGCTCGCGGGTTAGACAACGCTACTGAGGATGGATTTAAGATCTCCCCATCGTGGATTGAGTCGGTCAGAAAAGCCAATATAAAGCTAGGTTCTCGATCTTCAAAGCTGACTCTTGGATTGCAACTTTCTTACGGGCCGAAGATGGAGGTTATCGGTACGGCTGGATACGTTGTTGAAGCGCTTGTGACAGATAAAGGAGAGAGTGTTAAGACTGATTGGCAAGCTACCGCACTCTCTTCTTCTCCACTACGAATGATAAATTTGCCGTTCCCTTCAAATGGCGCGAAGGTTGGTGATAATGAAGAATTGGACCAACGAGTGAAATTAGATATTGTAATTAATTTGGGTAACCCAGAGAGCGCATTTTCAGGACTACAGCGTGTAAAAGGATATTTAAAAGTTAAATGCGGTATAGGGGTAAAGGAATTTAAGTTCGTTGGACTTGACGAATACTTAGAGAAGAGGCTTGATATTCCGGAATGCCCCGCAGTGAAGCAAATGCAGATTTATATCACAGGAAAATCCGGAAACGTTATTAAGCTGGAGCATTCAAATAACTTTTCTCGTTTTAATCTTTTAAAGGAACTTTCGTTTCTCGATGAGAACGGTAGCCGTATTAATTTTGACTGTCGTCCTCCGCAACTCGGCGATGGCACCTACCGGTTTGAATTTCGATTAGCTAAGCCGCTTCCCGCTAGTGGGAGTCTTGTACTCACCGTCTATGACGAAATCAAGGATCATCAAATTCCATTTGACTTGAAAGATTTAATTCTTGATGTCGGGCCCATCAAGCCTCCCCTAGCACCCGAGTTCTAATCTTGTTCATAAAACAATATCTCGGTCATCTCACGCTAAAAAGGCGGGTGGCAAGGGTCGTCAAAACTTACGAGAATTCAAAGACGTGTCGCCCTTGTGTTGGGCGCCACGAACACGCAGTGTCGTGCGACGCGCACGGACTACGTGTGAAATGAGTGTGGCGCGAAACGCGTGGACGCATTCAGTGTTTCGATAAACGTACTGGGGCGAAGCGCGCGGCGCGTGCATCCCGCGGCACGACACTGCGTGATCGTGGTGCCACGGCAGGGGCCACTCTGCATTGAGGAGTAGCCCGTGAGTCGATTGTGCCTTGCCGTCCGCCCGCTTGCTTCCTGGCGCCCAAGGCTATGAACTGCCGCTCACTTGCATTGGCTTTACTCGCACATTCCACGTTTTGCGGTGTATTACGGATATCACTTTTCGGAGAAATCAATGCGACTGTCCATGCGCTGTGCCATCCTGTTCGCCATCTGCCTTGCTGCCCCGGTGCTGCGCGCGGAGACCAAACTGCCGCCGCTCTTCAGCAGCCACATGGTTTTGCAGGCGGACCGCGAGTGTCCGGTGTGGGGCACGGCGGAGGCCGGTGAGGACGTCACCGTCGAATTTGCCGGGCAGAGCGCGAGCGCCAAATCTGACGCGAGCGGCAAATGGATGGTCAAACTGAAGGCCATGAAAGTAAATTCCACTGGGCAGACCATGACGGTGAAAGGAAAGAACACGCTGACGCTCGAGGACGTTCTGGTCGGTGAAGTGTGGCTCTGCTCGGGGCAGTCCAATATGGAATGGAATGTGGGTTCGTCCAACAACCCCAAAGAAGAGATCGCCGCGGCGACGCATCCGCGCATCCGCCAGATCAAGATCAATCACCGCCCATCACTTCTTCCGGTGAGCGATGTTCCGTCCGATGGCTGGAAAGTCTGTTCGCCGCAGACTGCGGGCGGCTTCACGGCGGCCGGCTATTTCTTCGCGGTGGACATTATGAAGCAGCTTGATGTGCCCATCGGTTTGATCAGTTCCAATTGGGGCGGCACGCGCATCGAACCGTGGACGCCGCCGGAGGGTTTCAAGCAGGTTCCGGCGCTCAAAGACATCGCCGACAAGTTGGACACGTTCCCCTCAAAATCGCAGCAGAAGGACAAGAAGGATCCGACCAAGGTCACTGAAGTCATCAATCATCAGTCACCGCTGGCGCTCTACAACGGCATGATTTTTCCTCTAATTCCATTCTCGATCCGCGGTGCGCTCTGGTACCAGGGCGAATCGAATAACGGCGAAGGCATGATGTACTTCGAGAAAAAGAAAGCGCTGATCGCCGGCTGGCGCACCGTCTGGAACCAGCCGGACATGCCCTTCTATTTCGTGCAGATCGCGCCGTACAAATACGGTGGAGCCGGGACCAAATTGCCGGCCCTCTGGGAAGCGCAGACGGCCACGCTGTCGATACCGCACACGGGCATGGCTGGAACGATGGACATCGGCAACATCAAAGACATTCATCCCAAGAACAAGCAGGACGTCGGCAAACGCCTCGCGCTGTGGGCGCTCACGAAGACCTACGGCATAACCGTTCCCGCCTTTTCGGGACCGATATTCAAAACCGCTGAAGCCGGCGGCAGCAAAATAAAGATCAGCTTCGAGCACGCCGCCAGCGGCCTGATCTCGCGCGACAGCAAGCCGCTCACGGATTTCATCGTCGCAGGAGAAGACCAGAAATTCGTCGCCGCCAAGGCGGAGATCGATGGCAACACGGTCGTGGTCTCAAGCGACACGGTGGCCAAACCCGTGGCGGTCCGCTACGCCTGGTCGCAACTCGCCGAGCCCAATCTGGCGAATAAGGAAGGCCTACCGGCGATCCCCTTCCGCACCGATAAATGGAGCACCGATCTGACGGTCGAAACCCCAGGCGCGCCCGCGCCCGCGAAATAAATCGCGGCGCAGTTTAAACGCTGGTTCTAGCTTCTGCTTTCTTTGTCATCGATGCGGCTGGACAGCACGGTGATGGTCCGCTCGACGACGTCGCCTTCCACCTTCGGCATGGTCGCGCTCGACTTTGCGGCCCTGCGCATCTCCGCTTCGACGCGAATCTTTTTCATCTCGCCTGATTCGCTGGCCAGCTTTTCCGCCAGTTTCTTGAACAATGACATAGACCACCCTCAGCCATGGCATGCGGCGGCAGGCCAACGGAACCGAGCCCCCGGCTTCCTGCGCTCAAATTTATCTCTTTTTTCGCGCCTCTGCAAATTTTTCCAGAACAGGAAAAAAGGCACGAGTGCATCCTGATGTATCACACTTAATTAATGAGAGCTTGCTTCAAATGGTTCGGCATAGGGTTTGTTTTTGCAGAACCCGGTGCGGGGACCAGTCACCACTTCAGTTTTATTTTGGGGGGAGACGAAGCATGTAAAGCGACACGTTGAAAGACCTTTTGGTAGACGAGGTTAAGGATCTTTACAGCGCTGAGAATCAGCTCGTGAAGGCACTTCCCAAAATGGCAAAAGCGGCGTCTTCAGCCGAGCTGAAAAGCGCATTTGAGGACCACTGGAAGGAAACTCAGGGACATGTCCGCCGGCTGGAGAAGATCGCGGCGCTGCTCGGTGAAAAGCCCAAAGGTCAGAAATGCAAAGCCATGGAACGCCTGCTTGAAGAAGGCAAAGATATCATGGACGACGAAGAAGATCCGGAACTGCTGGACGCGGCCATGATCTGCGCGGCACAGAAAGTAGAGCACTACGAAATCGCCAGCTACGGCACGCTCAAGGCGTGGGAACTGTTGGAACTCGATGACGTCGCCGCGCTAGCTAACGCAACACTGGACGAAGAAAAAGCTGCGGACACAAAACTGACGAACCTCGCCACGGAAACCATCAATATCGAAGCCATGGTGAACGACTAAGCGGACGGTCATCCCCCCTCAACCAACCCCGGAGAAACTCATGTATCACCACATCAAGAAATTAATGTTCACCGTGCGCGTGGACAAACCCGATCCGCGCTTTGGCAACATGCTGCTGGAACAATTCGGCGGGGCCAACGGCGAACTTGCGGCGGCTATGCAATATTCCATTCAAGGCATCAACTGCGACGACCAGGCCTGCAAAGATCTGCTGATGGATATTGGCACTGAAGAATTGAGCCATCTGGAAGTGATCGGCACGCTGGCGCGAATGCATCTTAAGCCCATGAAAAAGGACGCCGATGCAGCCGAGCACGATCCGCTGATCGCCATTGCCGGAGGCGGCGGCGTCGCGCTATGTAATTCAATGGGCGCCGCGTGGACTTCCGATTATTTAAAAATCACCGGCGAGCTGGATGTGGATCTTCGCAGCAATATCGCCGCGGAGGCGCGGGCCAAGATCGTCTACGAACGCCTGATTAATTTCTGTGACGATGTGGGAACCAAGGAAGCGCTGCAATTCCTGATGACGCGCGAGATCACTCACTTGAAGGCGTTCAGCCGGGCGCTGGATAACGTGAGCTCCGATTTGTTCACGATCGGCAGAATTCCTCCAACACCGAAAATCGTGGATCAATACTTTAATGATTCCACCGGCAAGGGCGATAACGGGGAGAAGGACATGTCCGGTCCCTGGAACACCGCCGCAGAAATCACAACGGTGGACGCCCCCGCGTTGGCGGAATACCAGGTGACCTCTGCTACGCCGAAGGCTGCAAAAATAAAAGACGGAAACGGATCAAAGCAGAAACATACCATGTAAACTGAACAACGATCTTAAGCACTCTCTGCGCCCGATCTGAAAGACAGATCGGGCGCATTTTTTTACTGCCAGGCGCGAGACACGCGGGGGTTCTGTTAAAGGATCGCGGTGTTGGCTGGTGACGTCAGCGCAGGAATAACGCCGGGTTCGTTGATAAAAAATGTATCCGGGGGGATTCGAACCTCCGACCTCAGCCTTCGCAGGGCTGCGCTCTATCCAGCTGAGCTACGGATACGTGGGGTACTCAAGAAGAGCTAGAGTATCTGGTGCCTGTCGCATTTCAATTCCAAATCGAATAAACACGGGCGCGGGCGTCTGTGATTGCAATTTCGGTGATGCGATACGAAAATCAGCACGTGACTCATGGCGATGCAACCTTACAAGCAGATTCCGGAGACGCAGCCGGCGCCAAGCCCCGGAAGCGCATGCCTGTCAAACTGCGCATCCTCCAACTGGAAGATCTGGAATCCGACGCGTTTCTGATTCAGGCCATTCTCCGCACGCACTTCGACGCGGAATACCGGCGCGTTGAGAGACGCGACGATTTTCTCAAGCAGTTGCAGGAGTTCCGCCCGCATCTGATTATCGCCGATTACACCCTGCCTCAATTGACGGGGCTGGAAGCGCTCCGCCTGGTGAAAATTCACGATCGCACCCTGCCCTTCGTCCTCGTCACGGGCACGCAGACCGAAGACGTTGCCGTCGAGTGCATGAAGGAAGGCGCTGACGATTATATTCTGAAATCTAGTCTGATGCGCTTGCCCGGCGCCTTGCGGAACATATTCAAGCGAAGGCGCGCGCGCCGTGAAAAACGCAAGACGCGATTGAAGCTGCGGCACCGAGCACGGCAGTACCGGCTGCTCTTCAAGTTTAATCCGCACCCCATGTTCCTGTACGACACTCAAACGCTGGGATACCTCGCCGTCAACGATGCGGCGATCGAACATTACGGGTATTCGCGCGCGGAATTCATGACCATGACGCCCAAAGACATTCGTCCCAAAGAGGATGTCGCGGATTTCCTCGCCGAATACAGACAGTTTCAAGCCGAAGGAAAGCTGAAAAAGGTCGGCATCCGGCGGCACAAGAAAAAAAACGGCGATGTGATCCTCGTTGAAATCACGGCCAATCCGATCCGTTTCAAGCGCCGCGACGCCATCTTGATCATGGCCAACGACGTGACGTATCGCATCAAGGCGGAGGAGCGGCTGCGCGCCAGCGAGGAACTGAATCGCCGCATTCTAGAAACGGTGCCGGGGGGCATCGTGCTGGTTGGCCGCGATGGCGCCATACAAACGGCCAATGCCGAGGCGCAGCGCATCCTGGGGCTCGGCTTCGATGCACTGACTTCTCGCTACATCGCCACGTTCGCGAGTGAAACCATCCGCGAGGACGGCACGCCCTGCTCCGTCGAGGATTACCCGGTCTCGAAATGTCTGGCGGCGGGCAGGCAGCAGCAGGCGCTGACGATCGGATGCAAACGCCCGGACGGCATGATCTCATGGGCGATTTTCTCAGCGGCCCCGGTCTTTGAATCGGGCACGGATATTCTTTCCGCGGCCGTCGTCACGTTCATCGACATTACGGCTCGGAAAATGGCTGAACAGGCCTTGCGCGACAGCGAGGAGCGCTACCGGGTTTTTATGGAGCAAAGCTCGGAGGCCATCTGGCGCATCGAACTGCGCGAGCCCATCGACCTGGATCAGCCGCCTGAAAAAATCCTGGAGCGCGTGTACGCACATGGATGGCTTGGCGAATGCAATGACGCCATGGCGCGCATGTACGGGTTTACCTCGCACCATGAACTGACGGGCGCTCCGCTCACCCAGTTAATGGTGCGCACCGATCCGAAAAACACCGAATTCCTGCTTGCGTTTATTCGTTCAGGCGGGCGTCTGGTGGACGCCGAATCGCACGAGCTGGACCGCTTTGGCAACGAAAAATATTTCCTGAACAATCTCGTGGCCATCTTCAAAGACGAAAAAATCATCCGCGTGTGGGGCACGCAGCGCGACATCACGGAACGAAAGCGGGCCGAGTCGGCGTTGCGCGAAAGCGAGGAACGATTCCGGCAGATGGCGGACAACATCCGCCAGGTTTTTTATGTCTCGCTTCCTGACTACAGCCGCGTGCTTTATGTCAGCCCCGCCTTCGAAGAAATATTCGGGCGTACCTGCGCCAGCCTGTACCAGGATCCCGGCGTCTGGCTGGCTACCGTGCATGAAGGCGACCGCGACCGCCTCCAGGCGGCGTCGAGCGCGAGCGCGGGAACCGGGGAATACAGCGCCGAGTACCGGGTGGTGCGGCCGGATGGTTCCATCCGCTGGGTCTGCAATCGCAATTTTGAGATCAAGAACGAGCAGGGCGTTATTTACCGCCACGTGGGTAGCGTGGAGGACATTACCGAACGCAGGAAAGCCGAACAGGAACTGGCGCGCTCACTTTCGTTAATCACGGCCACGCTGGAATCGATTGCGGACGGCATCCTCGTCAGCGACGAAGACCACATCATCTCATTCAATCAAAAATTCGTGGAGATGTGGCGCATTCCAAAGGAGATACTCAGCGATACCCGGCGCTGCCGGCAATATTGTATGGATCAGACAAATAGTCCGGAAAGCGCGCTGAAGCGCGTGCTCGAAATTTTCAAAGATACGGAGGAAGAACGGATCGACATACTGGAGTTAAAAGACGGGCGCGTGCTCGAACGGTACTCCAAGCCGCACCTGATCGAATCGCATTCCAAAACGCGCGTGTGGAGTTTCAGGGACATCACCGAGCGCATCCGCGCCGAACAGAACCGCCTGGCGATTGAACGTAAGTTGCTGGAAACGCAAAAGCTGGAAAGCCTGGGCGTACTGGCCGGCGGCATCGCGCACGATTTCAATAATCTACTGGCGGCTGTGCTGGGCAACGCGAGCCTGATGGGCATGCAGATGCCGCTCGATTCGCCGCTGCGGCCGTATCTGAGCAGCATTGAAACGGCCACGCACCGCGCCGCGGAACTGTGCAAGCAGATGCTCGCGTATTCCGGCAAGGGCCGCTTTGTCATTCAATCCCTGAATTTGAATACGCTGATCCAGGAGATGGCCGAGCTGCTTCGTATCAGCATCAGAAAGCGCGTGACACTGCAGTTCAACCTTCTGCCCGAACTGCCCCATCTGTTCGCCGACGCCACGCAGTTGCGGCAGGTTATCATGAACTTGATCATCAATGCCGCGGAGGCCATCGCAACCGATAGTGCGGGCGAGGTCACGCTGACCACGGGCGTGACGAACGTCGGCAGCGAGGAACTCAAAGAGGTCTATTCGGCGCCCGAGCTTTCGGAGGGCGAGTACCTTTATCTGGAAGTGATCGACAATGGCTGCGGCATGGACGCCGAAACCAAATCGCGCATTTTCGATCCGTTTTTTACGACCAAGTTTACCGGCAGAGGTCTGGGTTTGGCGGCGGTGCTCGGAATCATTCGCAGCCACAAAGGCGCGATCGCGCTGCAGAGCGCCCCGGAGCAGGGAACGACGTTTAAAATTTTGCTGCCACCAGGCGGGAGGCAGTAGGCGGAAAGCAGGAGGCGCTCGGCAATCCGTCTTTGAGTCTGTAGGTCCGTTAGAGCGATTCACGGAAGTGGGGGATGGAGAAGTATTTCCCGGGGCAGGCGGTGCTGCCGCCGCGGCGGATGTCGTTGTGGCCGACGACTTGAGTCGTCGGAATGTTGTATTCGCCGCAGAGTTTCAAAATCAGCGAACGCAGGGCACCCAGTTGAGCGGGCGAGGGCGGGTTTTCGTCGAAGTTTCCGACCAGGCAGATGCCGATACCCTTCTCGTTGTATTCAGCGGAGTTGGCGTGCGCGCCGGGTTCCTGAATTTTCCAGCGCGGGCCGGCGACGATGGCGCCATCGCCCTGATCGGTGCCGTTGCCGACGACGAAATGGTAGCCCAGGCCACCGGGCCATTTGCGCTGGAAGCGGTGGTATTGATCGAAACTGTGGGCGCTGCCGCGTTGCGTGGCGGAATGATGGATCACGATGTACTTCCAGTCGCGCGAGGAGACGGCCTCGTCGGTCGCGATGACTTCACTGGTGAAGGTGGGGATCAGTTCGGGAAGGCTCTGCTGGATTTCCGCGGCAGGCGTTTTGCGCGGCGCGGCGCTGCTGGCTTTGATGGCCATGGCAATCAGGCCGACCCCGATGATGAGGACGAAAAAGCGGCCGAACAGGTCCAAGGTCGACGGGCGGATGCGCTGAGCGGGGCGCACTTTGACTGGATTGGTATTCGTGTATGATGGGCGTGCTTCGCCGCCACGGATTCCGTTAGCAATACCGGAGATGAAGTCCAAAAGCACCCGCATCAGGGGCTCCGCTTGGCGGCTTAAGAAGTCGATGATCCGACGACGCGTCGTCGGGACAAGGGGGAACAGTCCCTTCATCGGTATCGGCATCGCGGGAGTAATGTTGAAGCGGGAATAGAGAAAAAGCTCACCAACGCCGTAACAGAAGCCCGACCGTAAGGAAGGGCAAAGCGTACCGAATGCAGTCAACGCCGGGCCCTTGCTGACGCGCGGGCTTCGGATGTGGGGATAGGGCGAAATGGAAAAACCGAAGCAACCGGCGGCGAAGAAGCCGTACAAGTTCATGGTGGCGACCAATCGCAAGGCGTTTCACGAATATTTGATTGAGGACAAAATCGAAGCGGGCATTGAGTTGAAAGGCAGCGAAGTAAAAAGTTTGCGCACAAAAAATGTTCAGTTTGCGGATTGTTACGCGCGCGTTTACGACGACGAATGCTGGCTGATCGGGTTGCAGTTGAATACCTACGATAAGGCGCATGTCCAGGTGCCCGATACCACGCGGCGGCGCAAGCTGCTCCTGAACCGGCGTGAGATCGACAAGCTTCGCGCTCGGACTGAAAAATCAGGTCATACGCTGGTGCCGCTTGAAATCTATTTCTTCGGGCCGTGGGCCAAAGTTTTGCTTGGGGTCGGTAAAGGAAAGACGCACGGCGATAAGCGGCAGGCGTTGAAGGCGGCGGAAGTTCGGCGGGATATCGATCGTCTGATGCGCTCGGAAAGAAGGTAACACGGCGTTCTCGCGTTTCACCAAGACTCTTCGTTACAACCCACTTCTCAAACGGCGTTTTCTCTTGCTTGCGTAAAGGCATTTTTTCAAGGAGAGAGCAATGACGGTAAAGCAGGCGGCGAGACAACCTGCGGTCGCAGGGCCAGAGTGCTCCGTGCGCGAGGGCGCCGAGAGGATGGCCCGGATGGAGACCGGCGCCTTAATTATTGTGGACGAACTCCACCGCATACTTGGGATCTTTACTGAACGCGATAATTTATTTCGCGTGACGGCGCGCGGACTTGATCCGGCGAAAACGAGTTTGCGTGAAGTCATGACCAGCCCCGTAGTCACCGCGACACCTGAGATCAGCGTAAATGAGGCGCTGAGCCGCATGATAAGCGGAGGCTACCGCCATCTGCCGGTTGTGAGCGCCGATATGCGCGTTGAAGGAATAGTGTCCGTGCGCCATCTGCTCACGCGGCGTGTGCGCGAACAGCAGAGCAATATTGAAGTGCTGGCCGCGTACGTTGAGGCGGGCGGGCCGGGGTGACGGGCTTCACCACCCAGGCTCAAAGAACGGCATTGGTGGCGCTGGAATTCTTGAGGGAAAATAATAGCATCTCTGTCGGCGGCGGCGTCTAATGCGGCAGGAGAGATTCCACGACATGGCAGGGATGGCGTACGCCTCACTCTATGAGGAGCAGCAGTCGGCGCCGACGCGTTGGCTGGCGGTGTGTGCATTGGCGGCGGCGATCCATCTCGTGCCGATGCTTTATCTGACGCTGCCTCCGGCGCGGTTGGTGGAGCCGGAACAGACGTTCGTCGAACTGGAATTCACTGAATTTTCAGCGCAGACCGCGCCACTGGCGGCGGCTAAAGCGCCGGAAATTTTGATGCCGGCTGAACTGAAAACAGAACCAAAAACAGTGGCGGTGACCGAGCCACCCGCCGTTCCCGCAGCGCCAGCGGCCCCCGACGCGTTGAAGCCGAAGATCACAGCGATTCCCAAACCGGCGGCTGCGCAACCGGAACCGAAGGCGGCCACGCCGGCGCCGGTCGAAGCGGCGGCGCCTGCGCCGGACGAGAAAAAAGTGGCGCTGCATGAGCCTGATCTGCCGGCGCTGAATCCAAAAGAGATGGCGGCGTTCGACGAAAGCAAAACCACGAAAGAGATGCCAAAAGACGGTTTCGCGTCGGACCGCACGAGCACGGCGGCGGACAAGGGGCCGAAAAATCTGCCTCGCGGCGAGGCCTATGTCGATAAGGGTGAGAGCACATCGATTCGCTATCTGCAGAAACGCGGCGAGGGAAATCTGCCGGCGCTGGAAGCGACGGCGGCGGCGGGATCGGTCAAAAAAGAAGGAAATCCGGACGCTGGCAAGGGGTTGCCGGGCGAGACGATGCCGGAGAAAAAGACGCCGCCGAAGAGCCGCATTCTACTCGAAGAAGTGCAGCCGGAATTGAAGCCGCGGGAAAAGAAAGTGACTGAGAAGCCGGCGCAGCCGCAGACCAAAGAAGTGCAGGCGCTTCCAGCCCTCACGCGGAATACTCCTAAAGAGGAGAAGGCTGACGCGAAGAAGTTAGGCTTTGAAAAAAGTGATACGGGATTGGAGCCGCTCGCGGCGGCGCCGGAGCCGAAAAAGCCGGAGATTGAAACGGTCGAGACGGTGAACGCGCGCATTAAAAAAGAGACGCCGCCGAGACCGACGCTGGCTGAAGAGACGGCCGAGCTTGCTCCCGTGGAGACCCCGCGCCGTGATTTCAAAGAGGATGAACTGGCGGCATTCCGGGCGCTGATCGACGGCAAGGGCAAGAAGGGCGGGCGTGGCGGAGTCGCCGGAAACAAGGCGGGCGGACTGGCTCGGCCGGGCGCGAAAGGTCATGAGGGCGATGGCAATTTAAGGCCGGGCCATGACGAAGCGGTGAGCGACGTCACGACGGTGAATTTGTATTCCAGCGCGGAGGATTTTGATGACTCCCGCTTTGCGAAACGGCTGGATCCGAAGGCGGCGTATGTGAAGCCGCTGGCGCGCCGCATCGATGGAAAATGGAAAGCGGAAATCATCGCACGCAACCGCTTCCGGCTCGTGCGGGGGATTGTGGCGATCCGCATTATCATTCGCAAAGATGGAAAATTAATGGAGGCCAGCGAGGTGCAGCCGCGCCTGGCCGGCATGCCCGACGACAGCGTGAACGTGGCGATCATGGCGGTGAAGCGCGCGACCGAACCGCTCAGCGAACCGTTCACGGCGGAGCTGGCGAATCGCGAAACGATCGAGTTTATTTTCAGCTTTCAATATTGAACGGCAAACAGATTTTTTACCACGAAGCACACGAAGAACGCGAAGAACGGCGACGGAATTAATCAACCACAGAGATCACTGAGGACACGGAGGACGGCAGGGGTGAGTGATTTGCTGTGCTTGCTTATCACTCCGGTGGTGGTGGCTGCGGTGATGCACCGGCGCGTGAAGAATTTCTGGCTGGCGTCAGTGGTGGCATTAGGTGTCAGCGTGCCTGTTGGGATTCTGCTTTGCGCGTGTTTTAATTGGTATCCGGAATTTGGATTGTTTCTGCCGCTGACGATTTTGGTGGCGGTGGTGTTTGCAGTGCCGCTGGTGCTGCTGACGGGATGGGTGGTGCGGCTGGGGAAACGTTCCGTGGATGTAACTGACTCAAGTGAAAATTAAAAACCAGTGATGACTCGTCGGGAAGCCCGGCTGAAGCCGGCTGAAAAAGTTTCCAGGCTTGGCACACCACCACCTGAAGGTGGTGGCAAGCAACTTCAGAAACCTGGCTGAAGCCAGGTGAAAGTCAAGAGTGGTGCGAAGGTGGCGTTGGGGTGACAGGTTCCGTGACCGCTGCGAGTCTCTCCTTTAATGGTTGAGTCGCGGCTTACGCAACCCTCCCGGGGACAGGTGTGTCCCCGCCACCATGGCAGTCAACACGTGTCCCGCGGCTCCAGGGTCGGGATTTTTTCCCGGCGGCCTGACGGGCTGAGAGCATCGGCTACTTCTGGAATCGGCATTCGACTTTTTACGCTTCCCAAGAAATTGGGGAAGCGTATAGTTGCACGATGCAAACTGGTCCATTCGCGGGGCGAACGGTCCGGCCTGCTGTCCGGGGGGCTGGACAGTGGACGGAAGGCAGCGGCAGATCGCACGGGCCGGCGCCAGTTGGCGGACGGCGGAGCCAGTTTGATCCCCCCCTTGACGGTGCTTTTAACTCGATGGCAGCTTTCACGCGTTTGAGGTGAGCCCATGTCCGATGCACGACGCTTTCTTGGCGAAATTCTGATGGATATGGGGTGCGTTACCCAGGACAACATCGACGCCGGCCTTGAAAAACAGATGAATGGCGAGAAGGCCAAAATCGGCGAGATTTTCGTGGCCGAAGGCCTCTGCGGGCCCAACGATATCACGAGCGCGCTGGCCGAACAATTCAACATGGAAATGGTGGACCTGGAAGGCCTGGAAGTGGCCAAGTCCGTCATCGACATGGTGCCCTCGGAGCTCTGCCGCGAAAATCACATCATGCCGATCGACATGTTCGACGGCGTGCTCACGGTGGCCATCGCCGACCCGCTGGATTTGCAGTCGCTGGACAATATTCGATTCGTGATCAACAGCCAGGTCGAACCGGTGTTGGCGACACGCGAAGCCATCGATGCGGCCATCGAAAAATACTACGGCAACGGGCAGGTCAATCTGCGCGATCAGATCGCCGATCTCAGCGCGACCCATTTGAGCTCGATGGGCATCGAGGTCGTCGATACCGAGGGCATCAAACAGGACGCCGAACGCATTGGCGTGGACGATGACGACGCGCCGGTGATCAAGCTGGTGACGCTGATTATCACCGAAGCGGTGAAGAGCCGCGCGAGCGACATTCACGTGGAACCGATGATGGACCGGCTGCGCGTGCGGTACCGAATCGACGGTAATTGCTACGAGATGGATTCACCGCCAAAGCGTCTGCAGGGCTCGATCATCGCGCGCATCAAGATCATGGCGCAGCTCGATATGGCTGAAAAGCGGCGGCCGCAGGACGGCAAGATTCAGCTCAAGGTGCTGGGGCGCAATCTGGATTTGCGCGTGTCGACGCTGCCGGCGTCGCACGGCGAATCGGTGGTCATGCGTATCCTGGACAAGGCCTCGATCAGCTTCGGACTGGATCAGCTCGGGTTTGGGGCGGAAGACATGAAGATCTTCCGCAATCTGATCAAGAAGCCCAACGGCGTCATGCTGATCACCGGACCGACCGGTTCGGGAAAAACGACGACGCTGTATTCGGCGCTGAATGAACTCAATAAGCCCGACCGCAAGATCATCACGGCCGAGAATCCGGTGGAATACACGCTCTCCGGAATCAATCAGTGCCAGATCAATGTGGCGGCGGGAATGACGTTCCAAAAGGCGCTGCGCGCCATGTTGCGACAGGCACCGAACATCATCCTCGTCGGCGAAATCCGCGACGAAGAAACCGCGCACATCGCGATCGAAGCGGCGCTCACGGGACATCTGGTGTTTGCGACGCTGCACACCAACGACGCGCCCAGCGCTCTGACGCGCCTGGTGGATATGGGCATGGCGCCGTTTCTTGTGGCCAGCTCCGTGCAGGCGGTGCAGGCGCAGCGGCTGGTGCGCACGATCTGCCCGGAATGCAAAGCGCCCGACACGGTCGATCCGGCGAAATTGAAGGCGGTGGGCCTGCGCGAAGAACAGTACGCGGGCAAGACGCTGTACCGCGGCACGGGCTGCGCGAATTGCAAAGAGCGCGGATTCAAAGGCCGCAAGGGCATCTACGAAATCATGGTGATGAATAATCGCCTGCGCGAAATGTGCTTCCAGAAGGGCACGACGGACGCGCTGCGCGATCAGGCTCGCCGCGACGGCATGAAAACGCTGCTCGATGACGGCTTGCGTAAAGTTCTGGATGGCTGGACGACGCTGGAAGAAGTTCTGGCCGAAGCCAAGCAGTACTCCTAAACCCGGTGACCGATCGCAACAAACCTGAGAACGAGGACACTGCATGAATGCACCAATGGGAAGTTTAGCGGCCGCTGCACCTGGCGCGGGCGGCATGGGCGCGCAGCCGCGTCCTGTTGCACCTCCCGGAACACCGGGCGCCGCAGCGGTGGGCGGCCCAAAGGCCGATATCGCGCGGCTGCTCGAAGCGGTGATCAAGTACGACGCCTCGGATTTGCATCTGGCGGTGGGTCGTCCACCGGCGGTGCGCGTGCGCGGAGAGATGCACAATCTGGGCAACACGCCGCTGACCTCGGATGACACGACCTCCTTAATGAAGTCCATCACGCCCGAACGCCATCAGCAGAGCTTGGGCGAACACGGCGGCGCGGACTTCGGATTTGCGTTCGGCGATCAGGCGCGCTTCCGTGTCTCGGTGTTCAAGCAGAAGGGGGCGTGCGGACTGGTGCTGCGGCAGATTCCCAACCGCTTGAAAACGTTTGAACAGATTGGATTGCCGCCGATCATCAAAGACGTGTGCATGCGCCCGCGCGGACTGGTGCTGGTCACCGGGCCGACGGGCTCGGGTAAAACCACGTCGCTGGCGACGATGATTGACTACATCAACACCGAGCGCGCCGATCACATCATCACGATTGAAGACCCCATCGAGTACTACCATAAACATAAAAAATGCGTGGTCACGCAGCGCGAGTTGGGCGTGGATGTGCCCTCGTTCGTCGAAGCGCTGAAGCGGGCGCTGCGCCAGGATCCGGACGTCATCCTGGTCGGTGAAATGCGCGATTTGGAAACGATCTCCACGGCGATCACGGCCGCTGAAACGGGGCATCTGGTGTTCGCGACGCTGCATACCACCGGCGCGGCGGAGACGATCAATCGAATCGTGGACGCGTTCCCGACCAATCAGCAGGCGCAGATCCGCACGCAGCTGGCGGCGACGCTGATCGCGGTGGTGTCGCAGACGCTGGTTCCGTCGGCCGACGGCAAGGGCCGCGTGGCCGCGTTTGAACTGATGTTCGCGAACGACCCGATCAAGGCGCTGATGCGCAAGGGCGAAACGTTCAAGATCAATTCTCACATCCAGACGGCGGGCAAGGAAGGCATGATCCTGCTGGACGACTTCCTCTTTAATCTGTGGACGTCGCAGAAGATTACCTACAACGACATGATGCGGCGCAGCCAGGAACCGGAAATGCTGGAAAAGAAGGTGCGCGAATACACCGAAATGCTGAAGCGGCAGAAGAAGTAACGCGAACTCAAATCAACAGAACGTGGGACATTGGTTGTGGAGGCCGTAAATGGCAGAAGCACTTCGGAGCAGACAGGACGTGGATGAAGATACCGTGGAGCGCCGCGCCATCGGTCAGATCCTGATCGAGATGGGCGTTGTTACCGACGAACAATTGCAGGAAGCACTGGCCACCCAGCGGGAAAAGGGCGGGGTGATCGGGCAAGTGATGGTCGAAGCGGGCATGTGTACGGCTGAAGACATCATGCAGGGTCTTGCGACGCAGTTCGGCATGCAGAGCGTCGATTTGAGCCAGGTCGAAATCGACCCCGAAGCGGTGAAGATGGTCGGAGTCTCGATGGCGCAGGGTCTGCGCATCGTCCCGATCAGCTTCGATTCGGGCGTCCTGACCGTCGCGATGGCCGATCCGCAGAACGTCAACGCGCTCGACGATCTGCGCTTCATGCTCAACTGTGAAGTCATCGGCGCCGTGGCGACCGTGGAACAGATCACCAAAGGCATTGAGGAACATTACGGCAACCAGAAGGAATCGATGAAGGACCTGCTGGACGCCATGGATCCGGGCGCGATGGAAGTGCTCGGCTTGGACAGCGGCATCGCGGACCCCAAGCGCATCGAAGAAATGGTGAACGCGGCGCCCGTCGTCAAGTTCTTGAATCTGGTGCTGCTCACCGCCATCCGCGATCAGGCGTCCGACATTCATTTCGAACCCTTCGAGCACGAATTCAAGATCCGCTACCGCATCGACGGCACGCTGCTGGAAATTCCGCCGCCGCCGCGCGCGCTGGCACTGGCGCTGTGCAGCCGCATCAAGGTCATGTCGAACATGGACATCGCCGAGCGGCGCATTCCGCAGGACAATCGTATTGAACTGAACGTCGGCGGAAATCCGATCGATCTGCGCGTTTCGACGCTGCCGACGTATTTCGGCGAGTCGGTTTGTATGCGCGTACTCGATCGAAGCGTGGTCGCGCTGGATCTGGAACGGCTGGGCATGCGCGACGAAGAGCTGCAATTTTTTAGAAGCTGCATCGATCAGCCCAACGGCATCTGCCTGGTGACCGGGCCAACGGGTTCGGGAAAAACCACGACGCTCTATTCGGCGCTGAACGAAGCGAACACGACGGACGTGAAGATCATCACGACTGAAGACCCGGTGGAATACGATCTGGACGGCATCATCCAGGTGCCGATTCGCGCGGACATCGGCGTGACGTACGCGGCCTGCCTGCGATCGATTCTGCGCCAGGATCCCGACAAGATCCTGGTCGGCGAAATCCGCGATTTGGAAACGGCGGAAATCGCGGTCGAAGCGTCGCTGACCGGACATCTGGTGTTCAGCACGCTGCACACGAATGACGCGCCTTCGACGATCACGCGTTTGCTCGACATGGGCGTGGAACCCTTCCTCGTGGCCGCGACGCTGTATTCGGTGGTGGCGCAGCGACTGGTGCGAACGGTGTGCTTGAAATGCAAAGACGTGTACGTGCCGACGGAAGAAGCGCTGCTGGAAGTGAATTTGCGGCCTGAAGACGTGGATGGAAAACAGTTCTTCTTCGGGCGGCGCTGCGATCATTGCAACAAGACTGGGTACCGCGGCCGCAACGCCATCTATGAAATCATGAAGTGCGACACGAAGATGCGCGAACTGGTGATGGGCAGCAAATCGACGGAAGTCATCCGCGCGGAAGCCATCGCGAGCGGAATGCGAACGCTGCGCGAGGCCGGCATCCTGAAAATTTTCGACGGTGTGACGACGATCGAAGAGGTGGTGCGCGAAACGCTGGCGTTCGATTAATCGTCGGGCGTCGAACCGCCATGGCGTATGGAAAATCCTGCGCGCCGGCAAAGAACTGCCGATCAGCCTTCCGCTCAATTAGCCGGCGTGGTCCGGGCGTCTCGCCCGGACCATTGTACCGCAGGCTTCCAGCCTGCGAGTCGCTGGGCCAGAGGCGAGCGCGACGCTCACCGTTCAGTCTCGAATCTCCGCTTCGACAAGTTTCGCGAGAAGCACGAGCGATTCCTGCCATCCGAGATAACAGCTCTCAGGCGGGATGATGGCGGGCACGCCTTCCTGAATGACATTAATTTCAGTGCCGCACGACACTTTCTTCAGCGCAATTGTCGTTGTCATCTCGCCGGACAAATTCGGATCATCGAACTTATCCGTGTAGCGGATAAGTTCATGCGGCCGTAATTCAAGGCACGTGCCGCCGAACGAATGACTATTTCCCGTCGTGAAATTCGTGAATGACATTCTGTGAACGCCGCCGACTCTGCCCTCAAGCTGCTGAACTTTGCAGGTGAATCCGTTCGGTGGGAGCCATTTGGCTATCGCGTCGGCATCGAGGAACGCGCGATAAATCCGTTCCGACGGAGCGCGAAGCACGCGGTGAAAGCCGTATCGTATGGGTTGACATCGATTTCTCCTTAATGTTCGAGAAGCAACTGAAATTTCCGCGACACTCGCAGGCTGGAAGCCCGCGGTACACTCACCCGTTCTTCTTCTCGAACTCGTTCATGAATCCAACCAGCGCCGCCACCGATTCCTTCGAGACCGCATTGTAGATGCTAGCGCGAATACCGCCCACCGAGCGATGCCCCTTCAGTCCCTCAAGTCCCGCCGCCGTCGCTTCCTTGCAGAACTTCGTCTCGAGCTCTTCGGTCCCCAGCCGCCACGTGATATTCATGATCGAGCGCGAATCTTTATTGGCGCACGGTTTCCAATACGCCGACCCATCCAGGCAATCGTAAAGCAGCTTGGCCTTTTCTTCATTGATCGCTTGCAGCGTGCTCAAACCGCCCACCGCTTCCACCCACTCCGTCACCAGCTTCACGAGGTAAATCGCCCACGTGTTCGGCGTGTGGTACAGGCTCGGCTCGGGCATGTGCGTCTTGTATTTATAAATCGCCGGCACCTTCTCCGGCACGCGCTCTGCCAGATCTTTGCGGATGATCACCAAGACCAGTCCCGACGGCCCGATATTCTTCTGCGCGCCCGCATAGATCAGCCCGAACTGATTGACGTCGATTTTGCGGCACATGATATCGCTGGACATGTCGCCCACCAGAGGCGCTTCGGTCTTCGGGAACGAGGGGAACTGCACGCCGCCGATGGTCTCATTCGAGGTGACATGAACATACGCCGCACCCGGCGTCAGCTTCAACTCGCTCGCCCGCGGCATGCGCATGTACTTCTCCGATTTGCCATCCCAGGACACATTGACGTTGCCGACCGTCTTGGCCTCCTTGATAGCCTTCTCCGCCCACGCGCCAGAGTGAACGTAATCCGCCGTCTGGCCCGCGCCGAGAATATTCATCGGAATCTGCGCGAACTGGCCGCTCGCGCCGCCCTGTAGAAAAAGCACCGCGTAATCGTTGGAAATCCCCAGGATCTTGCGCACGTTCGCTTCAGCGGCCTGGATGACCTGCTCGAATGTTTTGCTGCGATGCGACATCTCCATGATCGACATGCCGGTGCCGGCATAATCGAGCAGCTCCGACTGAGCCTGCTGCAACACCGGGAGCGGAAGCCCCGCCGGACCTGCGCCAAAGTTATGAATGCGTGCCATGAAGTGAGTCCTTTCGCCTGCGAAATTTCGAAGCGCTGATGCTAAAGAAAAGCCCGTTCAAATCTATCAACAAATTGTTCGTTGTTCGTTGTCGGTGGTCCGTGGCGCGTGGAATTGGGATGGGCGCTTTGCAGTCGGCGGCTTAACCCCTCCCCCTACCCCCTCCCACAAGGGGAGGGGATGCACAACGGCACCGAGTGCTGACAACCGACAACCGACAACCGACAACGAACAACGAACAACGAACAACTGACTAATGACATTTTTAAACTTGTTTTTTTCAAAGGCTGGCGATGATCAGGCGTCTGTCCGACGCAGTTGTTTTTTAAAAACGTTGCAAGGCTTACAGTGCGTGCCCGTTAACAGCTACCAAGCCACAGGAATACTATGGCCGCCGAAACCGCGTTAGTCGACGTCAACCATCTCGTTAAAACGTACGGCCCGCTGCGTGCCGTCAATGATCTCACCTTCCAGGTCAAACGCGGTGAAATCGTCGGACTTCTCGGCCCCAACGGCGCCGGCAAATCCACCACCATGAAAGTGCTGACCTGCTACATCGTCGCCGATGGAGGCAGCGCCACCGTCGCGGGTGTCTCCATTGATGACGACCCTGTCGAAGTGCGCCGCCACATCGGCTACCTGCCTGAGAACGCACCCCTCTATCAGGAAATGCGCGTGAAGGAATACCTCGATTACGCGGGCCACCTGCGCGGCATGACCTACGGCAAGCGCAAGGACCGCATCGATTGGGCCGTGAAAGCCTGCGGCCTCGAGGCCAAATACATGTCGCCCATCGGCAATCTCTCGCGCGGCTACCGCCAGCGCGTCGGACTCGCTCAAGCCGTGCTCCACGATCCCGATCTGCTCATTCTAGACGAACCGACCAGCGGCCTCGACCCCATTCAATTGATCGAAATCCGCAAGTTGATCATGGACATCGGCAAAACCAAAACCGTCTTCTTCTCCACGCACATCATGCAGGAAGTCGAAGCCGTCTGTAACCGCGCCATCATCATCAATCGCGGCACGCTCGCCGCCGACGGTTCGCCCACTGAGCTCAAAGCAAGATTCGCCACCGACTCCTTAGAGGAGGTGTTCCTGAAAGCCACCGGCCATGAAACGTTAGCGCGCGTGGCAGAGACTGTCAGCGCGTAGTAGACGGGGCTCTTAGTCCCGTCCCAAAAAGTGGGGCGTCAGCCCCCTCAATATTGGAAACACCGACGGGGCTAGAGAGCCCCGTCTACTGAGGACTGACAAAAGACATGGGACCGACATTCAGTATCTTTCGCCGCGAACTGGGCGCGTATTTCAACACCCCGATGGGCTACGTCATCATCGCCGCGTTCCTGCTGCTCACCGGCGGCATGTACGTCGATGATCTCTTCCTCAACGGCGTCGCCGACATGCGCAAATTCTTCGGCGTCCTCCCGCTGATGTTCCTCTTTTTCGTGCCCGCCATCTCCATGCGCCTCTGGGCCGAAGAACGCAAACTCGGCACGCTCGAACTGCTGCTCACCATGCCCGTGAAAACCTGGCAGGCCGTCGTCGGGAAATACCTCGCCGGTCTGCTCTTCCTGATCATCATGCTGCTTTTAACCATCCATCATCCCATCGCCCTGATGTCGCTCGGCAATCCCGATATCGGCCAGATCTTCGCCAGTTACATCGGCGCCATCGTCCTCGGTTCGGTCTACCTCGCGATCGGTTCCTTCGCCTCCAGCCTCACCTCCGACCAGATCGTCGCCTTCGTGATCGGCATCAGCATCTCCCTCTTTTTCTTCCTGATGGGCCATCAAACGGTGCTCTTGCTGATTAAAGACTGGAGCCCCTACCTCGCCAGCGTGGTTGAACGCTTCGGCGTGGGCTACCATTTCGAAAGCATCACGCGCGGCGTGCTCGACACGCGCGACATTATTTACGCTGTCACCGTCACAGGCTGGTTTCTTTTCTTAAACGTGATGGTGATTGAACGGCGAAGGTAATTCATAATCCATAATGCCTAATTCATAAAACGGCGTCGCTGTTTATGCATTATGCATCATGCGTTAGAGGTCTAAATGGCAACAAATAAAAACGCTCGAGACACCGTCGTCCTGGTCGCCGTCGTGATCGCCTTCACGGTCACGGTAATGGCCAATCTTCTCGCCGACCGCAAGTTCGCGCGCATGGATCTGACCAGTGAGGAAAAATACAGCCTCAGCGAGCCGTTCATCAAAATCTTGAACCGCCTCGACGATACCGCGACGCTCACCTACTATGTCTCCGAACACGTGCCGAGCTGGTTCACCGCCACCAAGCGTGACATTCTCGATAAGCTCCGCGAAATTGAAACCGCCAGCAAAACCCGCATCATTCTCAACGTCATCGATCCGTCCGAGAATAAAGACCTCAGCGCCAAGTTGCGCGAAGAAGGATTCGCTCACGAAGTCCAGGATGTCAGCAAAGACAATTGGAGCGCCTCCATCCTTTTCACCGGCATCAAGATCACGTACAAAAATAAAGCCAAAGTCAACATCCCCGCCATCGGCGGCCCCGAACAGATCGAATACGCCATCGGCAGCAAGCTGATGGAATTGACGCTCGATAAGAAACCCGTCATCGCCGTGCAGGCCCCCGCCGCCGCGCAGCAGCAGCAAAACCCCATGATGCAGCGCGGCCAGCAAGGCAGCGGCTACGAATGGCTGCAGCAGGGACAGTGGGAAGGCGCCAAAGAAAAGTTCGACGTCAAATCCGTGGAACTCACCGAGGCCAGCACCGTCCCGCCCGATGCCGCGATGCTGATTCTGATCCGCCCCAAAGAGCTCAACGAACGCCAGCGCTACGAAGTCGTCAAATACCTCGCCGGCGGCGGCAAAGTCCTGCTCGTTTCAAGCCCCTTCAAACTCACGCATGAGTTCGGCTGGCGCGCGGAGAAAACACCCACCGGGCTCGAAGACTATCTCAAGGAAGTCGGCCTCTCCTCTAACGGAGATTTCGTCGCCGATCATTCCAATCTGCAGATGGCCAAAAACATCAACCCGTTCACCGGCGAAGTCGAATACGCGCGTTATCCCTTCTACATCAAAATTCTCGGCGAAAACATCGACCAGGAATCGGTGCTCACGCGCTTCATGCCCGGCCTGATGATGCCCACTCCCGCCGAACTCGTGCTCGATGAAGCCGCCTTGAAGAAGAACGGTATCGCCTCGCGCGTGCTGGCCAAAACGTCCAAGCAAAGCTGGACCGTTCCGTTCAACGAAAATTTCAATCCCGATAAAGAATTGAAATACGATCCCGAAAAACAAACCTTCACCGGCCAGAAAAATGTCTTCGTTAAACTCGATGGCCAGTTCCCCTTCCCCTTCGACGGCAAGCCCATTCCCGAGTGGAAAAAAGATCCGGCCGCCGAAGCGCCCAAAGACGCCAAGCCCGCCGAAACCGCCAAGGTCGAAAAAAAGCCCGGCATCCTCGTCGTCTGCTCGTCGCCGGAAGCCTTCCACTCGCTCTACCTGTCGCAGCGCAACATGGGCCAGCAGATGCAGGCCAACGCCTCCTTGATGGTGAACATCTCCGAAACATTCAGCCTCGGCGACGACCTCGTGCGCCTGCGTTCCAAGCGCTACGAAACGCGCAGCATCAACAAGCTGGTCGGCAAAGACAACGATGGAAAACGCACCGCGATCAAAGTCGGCCTGATCGTCGGCATGCCCCTGCTGGTCGCCCTCTTCGCGCTCGCCCGCACTCTCGTTCGGCGCGCGTCCCAAAATCGTTACGAACGCACGTATTCTAAATCCATTGGACCTTCGAGCTTCAACGCATGAAACCGAACATTGTTTTTATCCTCGTCGCACTGGTCGTCGTTCTTGGCGCGGGCTTTCTTTTAATCAAGGGAGACCGCCCCACCGTCATCTCCGCGAACGAGACCAACGAAAAACTGGTCAAGGATCTCAAGACGGAGACCGTCAAAGCCATCGACATCAAGCGCGGCGACATCGCCGTGAAGCTTGAGAAAAATGACAAAGGCTGGATTCTCGCGAGCCACAAGAATCGTCCGGCCAAAAACGACCGCATCGCCAGCCTGCTCACCAATCTAAAGGACGCGGAAAAAGAAGGCGTCCGCCCCAGCAGCAACGACGCCCTGTTCGATCTCGACGACAAGAACCGCACTGAACTGCTGCTTACGCGCGATTCCGGCAGCACCAAACTCTACATCGGAAAAAGCCCCGACGCCGGCAAGGCCTTCGTGAAAACCGAGGCCAGCAATGCCATCTACGAAATCGACAAAGGCCTCGATACCGACTCCGGTCTGCGCGCCGAAGGCAAAGGCCGCGTCCTCGACCCGACTTACTTTTATGACCTGCAGGTGCTCAATCTCAACGCCGACGACGTCATCGACATCACCATCAAGACCGACAAATCCGACAAGCCCACACGCGTTCAAAAAGTTCTCGGAGAGAAGAAGGAACCCGTCCAGCCCAAGCAGGAACTCAAGCCCGACGACAAACCCACGTGGATGCTCACCGAGCCCGAAAAAGCGCCCGCCGACGAGGGCAACATCAACGGCATCGCCTCCAACCTGTCGAAGCTCACCGCCAAGGGCTACGCCGATATGGTGGCGGAAAGAGACCGCGGCCTCGATAAGCCTGTCGCGGTCGTGACGCTGCGTTACAAAGACGGCACTGAACACACATTCACGTTCGGCAAAGTCGAAAGCGACGAAGTCATTCTCGTCGTGGAAGGCAAGCCCGACCCGTTCAAGGTCTACAAGTACCACCTGGAAAACGTAACCAAGGATCTCAAAAAGAAAGACGAAGAAAAAAAGCCCGACGACGCCGCGGACCCGCATCAGGGAATCCCCGGATTCCCGCCGGCACCCGGAACGCCCCCCGTACCGAACGCGCCGCCCAAGGCGGAGCCCCTCAAAAAGCCCGTCAGCGCCGTCCCGGCCATCCCCTCAAAGGTTGAGCCCGAAAGCAAACCCGTGCTGCCGCCGGCCGTTGTCAAGCCCGAGGAACCCGCGAAGAAAAGTGACGACAAAAAGTAATCGTCAAAGCCATTAACGACTGGCCGAATATGTGTACGTGTGGATACTATGGATCTGAACCGGCGCCACTTTTTTAGACACCCTGGCCACGAACTGCTCGACGCGGCGCCTGCGCTGGTCGATATTTCCCTCGGCGGCGCTCAGTTGCGGTCCCTCGATGCACTGCCTCGTGGCTCCCCATGCCAAATCTGCATCGATTCCCGCGACGCCTATCTCGACAACGTGGCCTCAACGGTTGTCTCGTCAAAATACCAGCACGGCAGCTACCGTGTTCACGTCCAGTTCAATCTGGACCGCCTCGCCCGCATCCACTTGCAGCGCTACCTCTTTGACCTCGAACTGAACGCCATCCGCCTCGCTCGCGACCTGCGTGAAAGCGCCGAGTAGTTACTCTCCTAAGTTCTCCTCTGTGTCCTCTGTGGTAGATTATCCGTTGCCGTTCCCGCGCCGCCTTGAGAACTCCCGCCGCATCGGTTAGATTTCTCCCTTTGTCAGCGCGGCCGTGACTCCCGCGGTCAGTCCAAAAGAAGGCAGAGGTCCCAGATGAATTTTCACATCGTTGTGCTTCCCGGAGACGGCATCGGTCCTGAAATTATTGGCGAAACCCAGAAGGTGCTCAATCGCATCGCAGACGTTTTCGGCCACCGCTTCGACTACGAATTCCAAGTCGCCGGCGGTGCCGCCATCGACCAGTTCGACACGCCCCTTCCCCCGCACACGCTCAAAGCCTGCCAGAACGCGCAAGCCGTTCTCAAGGGACCCTTCGGCGGCCCGAAGTGGGACAAGATCGACAACAAAAAACGCCCCGAAGCCGGCATCCTGAATCTCCGCAAAGGCCTCGATCTATTCGCCAATCTGCGCCCCGTTAAATTGTATGAGCCGCTCAAAGACGCCTCGACGCTCAAGCCTGAAGTCATCGAAGGCGTGGACATGATGATCGTCCGCGAACTCATCAGCGGCATTTACTTCGGCGAACCGCGCGGCATCCACGGCGAAGGCAAGGAACGCTACGGCGTCAACACCGAGATCTACCGCGCCCCCGAAGTCGAACGCATCGTCAAACTCGCCTTCGAACTCGCCAAAGTACGCCGCAAAAAAGTCACCAGCGTGGACAAATTCAACGTGCTCGAATCCTCGCGCCTCTGGCACGACGTCGCCGAAGAAGTCGCCCAGGGTTTTCCCGACATCGCCTTTGAACACCAGATCGTCGACAACACCGCCATGCAGCTCATCCGCGCGCCGAAATCATTCGACGTGATGGTCACAACCAACATGTTCGGAGACATCCTCTCTGACGAGGCCTCCATGCTGACCGGTTCGCTGGGCATGCTGCCCTCCGCGTGCATCGGCGGAAAGGTCGCCCTGTACGAGCCGTCCCATGGCAGCGCGCCGGACATCACCGGCACGGGCAAAGCCAATCCGCTGGCCACGATTCTCTCCGCAGGCATGATGCTGAAATACAGCTTCAACCTGCACAAGGAATCCGACGCCATCGAAAGCGCTGTGGAGAAAGCACTTGTGGCCGGGCTGCGCACCGCGGACCTCGCCAAAAAGGGCGAAAAATATGTTTCTTGCACGGAAATGGGCGCCGCCATCGTTAAAGAGTTGAAGTAGACGGGGCTTCAGCCCGTCAAAATCTTACCGGAGCACCCCTATCGATGAGCACGTTTGAATCCTCCCGCCGCGCCCTCTCCTTTATTGTCCTGCTCGCCGCCGCCGCGTTCGCGGGCGAAGCGCCGCCTCCCGATGCGGCCAAAGTCGAACCGCCCGGAGCCGCCAGGCCCGACACCAAGATCGAGATTATCGAAACAAACGACGGCATCGCCCCGCCGCCTCCGGACATCTTCGCCGCCGCCAAATCCGGCAACGTCGAGTACGTCAAAAAGTTCATCGAAGCCGATCCAGTAACCATCAACTCCCGCACCCGGCTGCTCGATACCCCGCTGCATTGGGCCGTCAGCTGCGATCAGATCGAGACCGTCAAATTGCTGATCAGCAAAGGCGCCGCGCTGAACGAAAAGAACATCTCCGGAAAAACGCCGCTGCACCTCGCCACCGGCCGCTCCCGCAAAGAACTGATGAAGCTGCTGCTCGACGCCAAGGCCGACGTCAACGCCAAAGCCGAATCCGATCTGGACGAAGAGGCCAGCGGCGAGACCCCGCTTCATATCGCCATCCACCGCTGCAAAATCGACATCATCGAATATCTTCTGGAACACAAAGCCGACGTCAACGCAATGACCAAAGCCGGTGTCACCCCCATCGAAATCGCCAAGAAGCGCGACCGCACCGACCTCGTCAAACTTCTCGCCAAAAACGGAGCCAAGGGCGCCCCCGAGGAAGAATAAAGGGGCCCAACTCCTGGGTTACTCGTTCCGATTTAAGGTTAGCCCGAAACTCCAAACCAGTAACCAGAAACACGCTTTTAGCGCTTGTTTAGTCCCGTCGTTGTCGTTAAATGCAGGTGTTTCGAAACTGTACATGCACTGCCTGAATTTCCGTCAAATTTGGTTCAAACACCATGAATAAGCCCCCCTCCAACGCGTCACCAATTACAGGAACAGGCGCTATAACTTCCGTTAATTTTGATGCGGAAGATACCGCCCTGGTTGAAAAAGCCGTGGGAGGCGATGCCGAAGCATTTGAGAAACTCTTCCTCAAGTACCGCCAGCGCGTATTCGCAGTCGCCTGGCGTCTGCTTCGCGATGAAGATTCGGCGCTCGATGTCGTGCAGGATGCTTTCATTCGCGCCTACCAGCAGTTGGAGAACCTAAGAGGCGAAGCGCGTTTTTATCCATGGGTTCGGCGCATCGCGGTCAATCTTTCCATCGACCGCCTGCGTCATATCCGGCGCGGCGTCGAAGTCAGTCTCGATGAACGCCGCGTGGGTGAAGGCGACGAATCGCGCGACGAACCCGCTGCAGTCGTCCTGCAGCGCAGTGGCAGTGAAAGCCCGTCGCACAAAGCGGAGATCTCCGAATTCAGCGAAGCGCTCTCGGCGGCGTTGCTGAAACTCTCAGAGAATCACCGCACGGTCTTCATGCTGCATGCCGCCGAAGGCATGAGCTACAAGGAAATCGCGGACTCGCTCGACTGCAATATCGGAACGGTGATGTCCCGCCTGTTCTATGCCCGCAAGCGCCTGCAGGAGTTGCTCGCGCCGCACATTCAGGACAACGACTAGAAAACGGTTCATCATGCTGAACGATCAACTTCTTATGGAGCTCTCCGCATTCGCCGACGGCGAACTGGATGCCGCCGCCACCCCGCGGCTGCAACAGAAGCTCGCCGCCCGTTCCGACCTGCAGCGCGAACTGGCCTTGCTCAAACGCCTTGATTCCGCCGCGGCTAAACTGCCGGTCCCCAGCATCCCAAAGAAACTGTCCGGCCTTTGCACCTCCATAACAGCGCCGAACCTCAACGAAAAAACGGTTGAACGTATCGCGCAAACGCTCTCGGCAGTCCCCACGATTCCCGCCGAGCGCTTCGATCGAGTGTGGTGCGCTGTCGCCGCACAGACGATCAAGCCCTCGGCCGAATACCTTGACGCCTTGCAGCGCTCCGCCCAGCACGACGGCGAAGCGGCGCTCGTCACAACCGCGCAGCCGCGCGAAACAGAATTCTGGCGCACGCTCGATCAGGCAGCCGCCGCCTTGCCCGTGCCGCAACTTTCGGATCTCCCGAGCCGCGAAGCATGGCACGCCATCGCCCAACAGACGGTCGCCGTTTCGAACGCCGAAAAACGGCTCAACGATCGCATCGAACGGGCCGCCCTCGTCATGCCCGCGCCCGTCCCCGGTGAAGCCGCTTTCGCCGAACGCTGGAACGCCATCGCCGCGCAGGTCTCCGCCGCGCCCGCTGGCGTCCATGAAAGTCTCGAAAACAATCCCGTCCCTGAAATCAGCCGCGAACGCTGGAACACCGTCTGGAACGGCATCGCTCAAGAAACAGTGGCGGCCCGCCCGGCCCATGCCGCGCCGCCCGTTTCGAGCGAACAGCTCGCGAGCCCCAACGTCACGCGGATCGAATTTTCTCCGGTGCTCAAAAGTCGCTGGAGTATCGCCGCCGCCGCCAGCGTCGCCGCGATGCTGCTTGTCGCCGTGCTCGTTTTCGTTTCGCGCAGCGATGACACACCGATGGCCATGCAGATTCCCGAAGCCCTTGACGACCGTTACGATGTTCACGTGAATTATCTGGCGAGCCAGTCCGAACCAGTGGTATGCTTCTTCTTGAAAGACAACGTCGAGAATACGATTAACGATTTCCGCTGGCTGCCCGATTAATCAACAGAGCCCATGCCGCAACTCTCGAAAGGTTTCATCGCGTGACGTTCAGATCCCATCGCACACTCTTTCGAACCAGCCTCGTCGCCGCCGCGCTGCTGTTCTCGGCCGCCGCGAACGCCGAATCGGTCACCGTTGAAGTGCAGGGCGTCACCGCCTCCGACCCTGGCAAAAAAGAGATCGCCATCCCCGCCTCCATCGACCATTTGAAAGTCGCGCTCAAAGACACCGTCTTCGGCACCTTTAAAGATTCGGGCAAACAATCCATCACCGCCACCACCGGCGTCATATCAACCGCGCGCGCTGGAATATACGACGTCGACATCACCCTCAAAGCAGCCGCCAGCGGCAAATGCAGAATGGACGTCACGATCAAGAATGGCGGCAAACCCATCGGCGACCCCATCTGCATCGGCTTCACCAAAGGCCAGCCTAAAATGGTCGCCCAGGTCGGCAACCGCGAAGCCCCCACCCTCGTCATCTTCACCATCAAAGAATAGCCCCGCCCTTGTACCGCAGGCTTCCAGCCTGCCCGCCGCTGGGATCGATACCATTCCTTTTGAATCAAACAGTTTCCTATCCCATCTACCCCTGCTTTTTCTTCGTGTCTCAGAGCCATGGTGCCTTTGTGTTAAAGGTGCTCCCGTGTCTTCAAAATAACGTTCCCCATGTCTTGGTGTTGAAGAAGTTTCCCCGTGGCATTACCTTAAACCTCAAGGTTTCTTTCCATCGGAACGTGGACTTCATCACTATGCCAGACATAGAAATTCTAGACGTCGATGTCCTCATCATCGGCGCCGGCCCCGCCGGCCTTTCCTGCGCCATCCAGATTCACGACCAGGCTCAACAGCGCGCGCTCCAGAGCGGCACCGCTTTCGTAAAACCCAATATCCTTGTCATCGAGAAAGCCGTCTCCGTCGGCGCGCATTCGCTCTCCGGCGCCGCCTTCGACCCCCGGGCCCTCGACGAACTGCTCCCCGATTGGAAACAACTCGGCGCGCCGCTCAAACAAAAAGTCAGCGCCGAAGAAATCCTATTCCTCACGCACCGCCGCGCCATCCCGCTGCCCTCGCCGCTGGTGCCGCCGTATCTTCACAACGCGGGCAATTACATCATCTCGGTCGGCGAATTGTCCCTCTGGCTCGCCGAACAGGCCCGCAAGCGCGGCGTCGAAATTCTCGAAGGCGTCGCCGGCGCTGAACTGGTTGCCTCTGGCAACACTATCCTCGGTGTGCGCTGCGCAGACACCGGTGTCGGCAAAGACGGTAAGCCGAAATCAACCTTCCAGCCCGGCACCGAAATCCACGCCAGGGTCACCGTCCTCGGCGAAGGCGTGCGCGGCAGCCTCACCAAGCAGCTCATCCGCATGCACTCGCTGGATGCCAACCGCCACCCGCAGACTTACGCGCTCGGCGTCAAAGAAATCTGGGAACTTCCCGCTGGCACCTTTCCCGCCGGAAAAATCGTCCACACGCTCGGCTTCCCGCTGCAAAAAGGCCCGATGGAAGGCTGGTACCTGCAAGAACAGGATTTCGGCGTCGCCCGCGGACCCGTCGGCATCGGCGTCACCTCCACCGACAGCTTCGGCGGCGGTTTCCTCTATGGCCTCGACGACACGCACCTCATCGTCGGCCTCGTCGTCGGCCTCGATTACAAGGACCCCTACCTCGATCCGCACTACGAATTCAACCGCCTGAAACTGCATCCGTACGTCACGAAGCTGCTCGAAAAAGGCAAGGTCGTTCACTACGGCGCGAAAGCCATTCCCGAAGGCGGCTACTATTCCATGCCGCGCTTTTACGGAGATGGCTACTGCCTCATCGGCGACAGCGCCAGTTTCCTGAACGCCGCGCGCTTAAAAGGCGTGCACCTGGCCATGAAATCCGGCATGCTCGCTGGTGAAGCCATCTGCGAAGCATTGCTTAAGAAAGACTACAGCCTGAAACAGCTCGGCAAATACGAAGACCTTTTCCAAACCAGTTGGGCGCGCGAAGAACTCTACGGCGTTCGAAACTGGCGCGCCGGATACGCCCAAGGCCTTGCCAAAGGCGCCATCCACGACATGGCGCAGCGCTTCACTGACGGCAAAGGCATCGGCGATCCCCTGCCCGTAAAAGCCGATTACGAACTGACAGAGCGCTTCGACAAACACCACCCCAACTACCAGGGCCTCGCGCGCCTGATGCCTGATGGAAAATTAACCTTCGATAAAGTCACCGACGTGTTTCACTCCGGCAGCCACCACGCCGAAGATCAGCCCTGCCATTTGAAGGTGCCGGATTTAGATCTCTGCGTGCAGCGTTGCACCGTCGAATATGGAAATCCCTGCCAGCATTTCTGTCCCGCCGCCGTCTACGAATGGATTCAGCCGCGGAAGTCCGCCGACATCGGAACACCCGACAAAGGCCACCTGCACATCAATCCCGGCAACTGCGTGCACTGTAAAACCTGCGACATCAAGGACCCGTACGAAAACATTGAATGGGTCGTCCCTGAAGGCACCGGCGGCCCTCGCTACCAGCGCATGTAATCCGACCCGTACCGCGGGCATCCCGCCCGCCCGTGCGTTCTTCTAATATACAACGGATGAATTTTCAATTTTGGATCTCTAGGGCTCCAAATCGCCTCAAATGAACTGAAACGCATCCAAACGCACTGAAATGAACTCAAACGCATCGAACCCGCCACCTGATCTGCCCGTATCCTCTTGAAATGTCTGCCCCACCATCGCAGCCACCGCCCCTCCCCTCGCCGTTCTCTGCGCCTCCGCGGTAAAATAAATGCCCCACCGTCCTCCGTGCCCTCTGTGTCCTCTGTGTCCTCTGTGGTAGATTCGCCGTTCCCACCTTGCTAGAATAAATTCAATGTCCACGCACTACGACTGCATCATCATCGGCGCTGGCATGTCCGGCCTCGCCGCCGGAATCCGCCTCGCCTACTACGAGAAGAAAGTCTGCATCCTCGAAGCGCACACCATGCCCGGCGGCCTCAACTCCTTCTACCGTCTGGATGGCCGCAACTTCGACGTCGGCCTGCACGCCATGACCAATTTCGTCGCCCGCGATGTCCGCGGCGCGCCGCTCAACAAACTGCTGCGCCAGTTGCGTCTGAAGTACGACGATTTCCAGCTCTGCCCGCAGCGCGTCAGCGACGTGCGCTTCCCCGGAATAAAACTGCGCTTCAGCAACGATTTCAAACTCTTCGAAAGCGACGTCTGCGAAAAGTTCCCGCGGCAGGCCGACGCCTTCCGCAAACTGGTCCAGCACACGCTCTCCTTTAATGAGCTCGATCTGAACGCCAAACCGATCTCCGCGCGCACCGTCCTCGGCGACTATCTAAGCGATCCGCTGCTGATCGACATGATCCTCTGCCCGCTGCTCTACTACGGCAGCGCCAACGTCGACGACATGGAATTCGGCCAGTTCGTGATCATGTTCAAAAGCATCTTCTGCGAAGGCTTCGCGCGCCCGCGCTCCGGCGTGCGCCAGATCATCGCCACGCTGCTCAAGCAGTACAAAGCCTGCAAAGGCGAACTGCGCATGGGCTGCGGCGTCAAGCGGCTCAATGTCACGGACGGCAAAGTCATCTCGATCGATCTCGACAGCGGTGAAACAATCTCCGCCTCATCGATCCTCTCATCCGCCGGCGCCGTGGAAACCGAGCGCCTCTGTTCCGACCTTCCGCCCGACGCCGCCGCGAAACTGGACTCCTCCGCCGGCCAGATGACTTTCGTCGAATCCATCTCCGTCCTCGACTGTCAACCCGACACGCTGGGCCTCGACCAGACCATCACGTTTTACAATAACAGCGATCGCTTCCGCTACCGTCCCTCCGACGACCTCGTCGATGTCTCCAGCGCCGTCGTCTGCATCCCCAATAACTTCCAATACGCCCAACCGCTCGACGAGGGAATCGTCCGCGTCACCCACATCGCCAATTTCGCCGCGTGGAAAAACATTCCGCCCAATGAATACAAAGCCAGAAAACAGGAGTGCTACGACCACAGCCTCGCCGAAGTCGTGAAGTTCGTCCCCGACTTCCGCAGCCACGTAAAGTACATCGATACCTTCTCGCCGTTGACCATTAAAAAATTCACCGCTCACGACAACGGCGCCGTCTACGGCGCGCCGCTGAAGACAAAAGACGGCCGCACGCGCTTATCGAACCTCTACTTGTGCGGGACGGATCAAGGTTTTCTTGGTATCATCGGCGCCATGCTCAGCGGCATCTCCATGGCCAATCTGCACGTACTTCAGGGG
>Ga0163155_10000314_pt1 | contig 58821 bp, 45 predicted proteins | sample OliLakLV19SP4G1_FD_148611 | JGI IMG/M metagenome (GOLD analysis project Ga0163155, IMG submission 148611) | Freshwater microbial mat bacterial communities from Lake Vanda, McMurdo Dry Valleys, Antarctica - Oligotrophic Lake LV.19.SP4.G1 | ecosystem: Environmental > Aquatic > Freshwater > Lake >... | reverse complement strand
TTACTTCGCAGTAAACACCCTTGCTTTGGACTAACGGTTCCCGTTAGATGGCCCGTTTAGGACTTTAACCTTAAAGAACTGTGGCATGCATAGCGCACAAAAAGAACCCCGACTGGAAAGTCGGGGGCCCTAATCAAAAACCATTAACCATTAAACCTTATCCTATGAAAATTCAATGCTAATATCGTTAATAAAACAATAACACAAAACATTTGGCTGTCATTTTTTGACCCAAATGCTAAAATATACTCCTCAAAGACAATTAATTGATTAACCTCAATGTTCCCCAGGTATTTTTTGTAGTTTTATTACTACACGGAAATGTGAGCAAACGATTGCATAAAATTCTTATACATTCATCCAACTTTACAATCTTAACCGGGTTATAACGATATGAAAAAGATAGCGATCGCCATAACAGGAGCCAGTGGCTCGATTTACCCGGAGATACTATTGAAGAAATTATTAGCTGCAAAAGAACAATGGACAGATCTTTCTGTAGTGATGACAGATAACGCCAAAGAGGTTTGGAAAACAGAATTGCAGAATGATTCCTGGAAGAATATCCCGGTGAAAATTTACAGCACCACGGATTTTTCCGCACCCTTTGCTTCGGGCTCGGGTCTATATGATACCATGATTATCATTCCCTGTTCTATGGGAACACTGGGCCGTATTGCCACGGGCGTTTCCAATGATCTAATCTCAAGGGCTGCTGATGTGGTATTGAAAGAAAGAAGAAAACTGATCTGTGTTGTCCGGGATACGCCATACAATCTTATTCATATCCGCAATATGGAAACGGTTACACTCGCCGGTGGAATCATTTGCCCCGCAACACCTTCCTTTTACAGCCAGCCAGCAACTATTGAAGAAGTAGCGGCTACAGTCGTTGACCGGGTGCTTGATCTTGCTGGTATTGCGATCAACAGTTTCCGCTGGGGTAAATAAAATAAGAGTCCCGGTAGATACCAGGACTCATTTTCTAGGACACACATTATTAAACACTACCTAATCCGTAAATCTTCCACCTGCATTGATCCAGTTCGTGATCTTGGTCCGTTCAGAAGCCGGTAATAATCCTGATGGCGGCATAGCTGAAGGATTACCATTTACCGCTCTTTCCCGGATACGGTCTTTAAAGGCCACAATATTGCAATCAATAGACCAGTTCATACCACCATTACTGATCACATTATTATGACAGCTGGTACAATTATTATCCAATACATTTTTTACCGCGAGGAACAAGGGGCCTGCTATCAGGTTGGTCACCGTGGCATTGGCAGTACCGATACATCCGTTCACATCTTTGGCAGACATTGAGTAAGTACCAGCCCCCAGCCCGGTGAAGAGGTTGCCTGACTGGAAAGCACCGCCATTTATACTATAGGTGTAAGGCCCTGTGCCACCCGCACCAGTAGCGGCAATAGAACCATTAACCGCTTCGCAGGGACGATTTCCTGTTACTACTGAAGACACTGTGATCGTTACACCGGCACAGGGATTCGGTGCTGTTAAAGTAAATATAGCAGAGCCTGTACACCCATTGAGGTCTTTCACTACAATGGTATAAGCACCAGCTCCAAGATTATTAAATACACCGCTGCCCTGAAAAGTTCCACCATTAATATTATATGTAAAACCGCTGCTGCCGGTAGCCGATGCGGTGATGCTTCCATTAGTAGCTACGCCTGAAGTTGGATTTACGGTGGTTGCAGTTACCGTAATGCTGACCCCGGAACAGGGATTCGGTGCTGTCAATACAAATATGGTAGATCCAGTACAACCGCTGGCATCCTTTGCAGTGATGGTGTAGTTGCCTGTTGCCAAATTGGTAAAGTTCCCGGTAGCCTGGAAAGTTCCGCCATTCAGGCTATAGGTAAAACCCGTGCTGCCAGAAGCAGTAGCAGTGATACTTCCATTACTTACTATGGTTGAGGTTGGGTTCACGGTGGTTCCCGTTACCGTTATCGTTACCCCGGCACAGGGATTGCTGACCACCAGTGTGAAGCTGCCCGACCCTGTACAGCCGCTGCTGTTCTTTGCAGTGATCGTATAGGAACCAGCTGCCAACCCCGAAAAGTTACCAGAAGCCTGGAAAGCACCACCGTTAATGCTAAACGTAAATCCCGAACTACCCCCCGAAACAGCGGCATCAATGCTTCCGTTACTGGATCCCGTGGCTGGGCTTATTAGCGTACCCGTTACCGTTATTGTAATTCCAGCGCAGGGATTGGGAGTACCACCACCACCCCCGCCTCCTTTGCTGCAGGAATAAAAAATTGTAATAAAGAAGAGTAGTACGATACTTAGCGAACGTAAAGATTGTTGTTTCACTTGTTGGTTTTGCTATTCAAACGAAACCTTGTGTAACCGGGTTGCCTTCTGCCTGAAAAAATTACTGGCTAACTGGCGGCTTTTCTTTTTTGGCCGCAAATGGTTTGATCCCAACAGAAAACAAAACACCACCGCTGTTCAATTTGACCTTGCCATACCCCACCCCGCTTAGTGGCAACTTCACATAGGGCTCTACCAGCAGTGAAATATTTTTACCAATATTACGCTGGTACCCACCGGAGAAAGTAAGGACGGAGAAAAAATGCTTGTATTCGTTGTCAATTGTTAGCTGGCGTTGATAGGATGGGCCCGTTGGGGTGTACTTATATGTATAATCGTAGGTCTCCTTCTTCATCAGGAAGGAAGAAAGTCCGGCAGTTGCTATAAAACTATTTTTTGCCGACCGGGAGAGATTATAGCTGAATGTGAGCGGTATTTCATACACTTTACAATCTGCGTTTATTTTTTCGAGATAAGGATAATACGTATAAAATTCTTCCGGGGGATGGTAGGCTTCCGGGGAAGCGGTATAGACTTTTCTCCCGGAATAAAATCCTGTACGTATGATTAAGCGGTTGTTGAAGCTATAACCAATTCCTACGCCTCCTAGTAGTTTCATCCTGCCTAATTGATCATTGCCGGTAAAACTCACATCCGGACCTGCTGAGAGCGTAAATAAAAACGAATTATTTTTTTTGCGCTTGTTCTTTTCCTTCTTCGCTTTATCTTGTACCACGGACTTATTTTCATTTTTACCATCGATCGCCGTTGGATCATTGCTGACTACCTGGTCCGCTTTGGTCACCAGTTTATTTGTAGCTGTAATTGTTTCCTGTTGATTTTTATCTGCGGGTACTGCATCTTTTACCGGGTGCACGGTCCCCGAAACTACAGCAGCTGGAATTGTTGAATTTACCCGTTTATCTTTAACATCTTTACTATCCGTTACACCGTTGTCCTTACTGATATCATTTGATGATGCAGCGTTTCCTCTTCCGGAAAGGGTTGAATTAAGAATCGGTATATTGATATTTCTATTTTTCTTATTGCGGCTAATGGAGCCGGGTTGCGTCACCTGTTTTTTGCCCGGAGCCGCTAGTGTTAGTGGATCAGTTGAAATCGTGGGCGTATTATCATCTTTAAACGATTCCTTTTTCGTGGTTACCGGGCTGTTCTTTGATTCAGCTGTTCCTACTGCTGTTCCGCTACTAAGCGGCTCCACAACTTTCTCCGGTGCTCCGCTAATTTGCTTTGTAACCGCCAATTGTTTTTTGTTTTTCCACGGCTTGGCGATCAACAAACCCGCAGCCCCAAGACCCAGGAACAAGAACAGGAGGAAAAGAAACCTTCTCCGGTTATCTTCCTTTTGCGGTAGGTGCTTATTCAGCAGTTGCTCCATCTTGCCCCATGCCTGCTCATCATAAGCAGGATAATGGTGATCCGCGGCCTCCTTCACTTTTCTATCAAATTTTTCAGACTGCATTTTTGGTAACTTGTATTTCGTTTTGCTTAAATAAGATTTTCTGCAACTGCTTTCTTGCTTTGGAAAGATTGGATTTGGAAGTACCTACAGAAATACCCAATTGGCTGGCTACTTCTTCATGGCTCATTTCTTCTATCACAAACAAATTGAAGACGGTACGGTAACCCGGCGACAATTCCTGAACAGCCCGGATGATCTCATCATACGATAATTTATCAATAGCATCTTCGCTGAAGCTTTGCACCTGGTACACCACATTATCCAATTGGGTAACTAACTGGTGTTTATGATTCTTTCTAAAATGATCAATGGCCGTATAGACCATGATCTTCCGGAGCCATCCTTTAAAAGAACTGACTACATCCGTATAAGCTGGTTTATAATGGTGTATTTCCCTGAAAATTTTCAGAAACCCGTCATTAAGTATCTCTACTGCATCATCCTGCCGGTTGGCATAACGGTCGCAGATGGCCATGGCATACCCGTAGAAAGAGCTGTATAGGATTTTCTGGCTCTCCCGCTTGTTGAGTGAGCAGCCCTCAACATGATAGGTGAGTTCCTCTGCAGATAGCAAAATTGTGTAGTGTTACGTTCATTAATCGCCGGGTGATAGTAAAAGGTTGCCTGCGGCCCGGCCATAACAGCAGTAAGGTAGTGCTATTTTTGAGTAGCTGCCAGCCCTTTCAACTGCTATTGCACCGAAACCTGGTTCCGCTTATTTCAGGAACTTATTAAATTTCTGCAAATCACCAATTTCTGTGCTGGTAAGGATCTCGTTATTATCATACTTCAATTTCAGGAAGAGTACCCTTTTATGTGCCGGGTATTTGGCTAAAAGTCCATTTATTAGTTGGCCTGTTTCTTCATTTTTTACATAGAGCGGGGTCGCTGCGGGCAATTCTGATCGCTGCTTTTCGTGTTTTCGCAGGATGATGGCCTCGAGTGTTGCCAGTTTATTCGCAGGGATGCTGCTAACCTTTAACGCTTTCCCCTGCAAACCCTCCAGTTGTTTTTTACTCAATCCGCCACGCTCCTGGTATTGCTGCAACAGGCTCTGGGCAAAAGAAGAATGTGGCTGTGCGGTGGTAACAGCTTTTAAAATATCAAGAATTATATCCACATCTGGTTTTATCCGCTGCATGATTTCCTTTAATTAAGCTGAAAGTTACTGCTCCCATACTGAATCAACCAAATTTAGCAAGGATTTTGCATAGAGATGGTGAACGCCCACCGGTCTAAAACCAGTCAGCAATGAAAAAAATGAAAATCTCCTTCCTGCTCATGGCCGGTATGCTTAGCTTCCAGCTGGCTGCTGCCCAATTAAAAACGACCCCTGTATGCCCTTTGATTGTAGTGGATATACTGGACGGAAAAATAAATGAGCTTTATCCCAACTCCACAATGGGAGAAATAAAAGGCAAACTTCCCTGCTTTAGTGAAGCCCTGGATGAAACGGCTGGCGCCAAATGTGGCGGCATTATCAGCTATAAAGACAAAGATATTTACTTCTATACCGGGAGGGATTATATAGAAATCAGGGATAAATTTAAAGGAAAGTTGACGGTTCCCCTGATGGGAGCCAGTCGTACCGGCTTATTCAAATGGCTGGGGCATCCTAAAATAAAAGATGTGTATTGGGATGCATTCCAAATGTCCTATGGCACCCTGATCTTATATTACAAAGCAGGAAAAGTCAATAAACTACAGCTTAGCACCAGGTCAAGTGAAACATTGAGTCTTTGCGAATAGGTTCCCGCTTCTTTCAGTAGTATATCAAGCCCTACCGTCCTTACGTCAAAGGAAATTGTAACCCACTTTTCCCTGTCGTTCTTTTGTGCTGATAAGTATTGGTTCTTCCTAACTTAAAAGCAATTATCATGATATCAATCATCAGCAAAAAACTGGCCCTCGTTATCATCTGCAGTTCCCTATTTTCTTTTTCTCCTGTTCCGGGAGGGGAAGGTTTTGAAATTTATCTTAACAACAAAGTCGTATTGCAGCAATACGGGAGCGACATGAATACGATCAGAACCCTGCAGCTGGTGGCTACTAAGCCGGCGGACCAATTAATGATCAAATATCATCATTGTGGGGAAGTGGGAAAAAACAGAATCGTCACTATTAAGGATGCGCAAAACAGCATAATGAAAGAATTTCGGTTTCCTGATGGTGCTATCCCGGTTGCTGCAATGTCGGTACCGGTGAAAGATATAGTAAAGCTGAAAAAAGGAAACATTGCATTAAAGCTGTACTATACTTCTAGTGAATTACCCGCAGGAAGAATGCTGGCACTAATAAATACCGCAGCAGGGGTCCAGACCCAGCCTTAAAATATATAAGAGTTTATCAATACAAATATTGATTGCCGGGAAGGCTAAAAGAAAGTTTAGTGAACCGCTCTAGTACTTACCTTCTTATTGCCTTCCCGGCTTATATTTTAAATTTTTCTTTTTAGCAGCTCCTAATTTGTAAACACATTATTATTGACAAAGGCCATCAGTTCATCCCGGCTCGCTTGCGTAGAAAAAATATCATAGAGCTGGCTGAAATTTGCCGGGTCTGTAATATTATTATACGAAGACTTAGCCAGTTCAAGGCGGTTGCTTTCCAGGCTTACCATCTCGATCAATTGCCGGGCTTGTTGCACGGTGAAATAATTGGTCTCTGTACTAAACACGGTGCTCAATGCACTCATTTTGGCACCTATACCGAAGCGGAATTGTATATCCCTGTAAATACTATTGAAAGCTGTTTCTGACATCGGGATCTTCACTGTTATCGTTCCGCCTGCTTCCATATTTGCAACGAATTGGGCCAGGTCATTTTTACTGTTAGTCGTACTCAGGATGTCGTAGAGTTGGCTGAAATTATAGTGGTCAGTTACATTCGCATAGGAATTTTTAGCCAATACTAACCTGTCGTTTTCAAAACTCAGTAACAATAAAAGCTGTCTTACCTGATAGGTGCTGAAATAATTTTCCGTCTTATTAAAAGCCGTAGTGATCAGGTTCACCCGGGTACTGGTACTCCAGGCATCACTTACACTTTTGTATAAATAATTATAATCCACTTCGCTCATGGGTAAGCCTGTTCCTTGTCCTGAATTATTATAGTTGATAACGTAGTTATTCAATTCTGTACGGCTGGAAGCAGAAGGCAGGAAGTCGTTGAATTGTGCATAGTCAGCACGGTCCACTAATATTTTGTATACTATTTTTGCCAATATCAGGCGGCTGCTTTCGTCATTGACCAACACAATTAATTTTTTGGCCTGTGCTACATTAAAATAATTACCGGCATTTGTAAAAGCTTGATTGATCGCGGTATAACGGGCCGTCGAACTATTCTGGTAATAAACAGACTGGTACAATCTATTGTAATCAGGGGTAGCCATCGGGGATTGTACATTGTTATTATCATAGCTGTTGATATATGCTACCAATGCAGATCGGTTTGAAGTGTTCAATAAAGGGTAAACGATGCCATAGTTTTCGCGGTCGGTAACTCCCCGGTAAGCTTCTTTAGCCAGGGAAAAACGTTCCTGCTCACCACTGATTAATTGTATAAGCTGACCGGCCTGTGTAGATGTATAATAACGATAGTCCTTGCCAAAAAAATTAATTAGATAATAATACTTGTCATTGAGGGTCGTTTCTGCTTTTACTTCTGCGTAGATCACCGTGAATTCTTCATTGGTGAGGGGGTCGCTATCATCGATATCTAAATTATCATCATCTTCATCCTCATCGGGCAATGCGGCAATATAATTACTGAGGTCAGTCTTATTCGCCGTACTTTTTAAAAGATTGGAAACAAGGTTAAAATTGTCCCTATCTGTGATCTTCACATAAACCTGTTTGGCCAGTTTCAACCGCAGGCTTTCTGAATTTACTAACTGGATCAGCAGGCTGGCTTGTTGTGAAGTGAAAAATTTGGATGTATTGGTAAACTCATTGCTCAGGTGATCGGCCCTGGATACAGAAGAAGTCTTCTTTTTTGTTGCAGCCAATAACTTAGTAAATACTGCATTGGTCACAGGAGTTTTCGTTCCACCGTTTTGCCAGCGGTCAATTTTTTGCTCCGTTGTACTGAGGCTTCCATTGGCACTGACACTGATTGTGAGATCATAGCCTTGCCGTAACGTAAAGTTCGTTTTGGTAGAATAAGATTTATTGTACTTATTATTTCGGAAAATCTCCAGCAAGTGCTGGCCACTGGCCAGGTCATTGATGGTCACTACCTGTTCCTGGCTAACACCGGTGGAATTAATCGTGTAATACTGGTTATCAACGGCGACTTGTTTGGTACGATTGCCCAATACTTTGATCGTAACAGTCGAAGAAGATGGGGTTTGCGAAAATGCATTACTGGCAATCAACAAGAAGGCCAGTAAGGAAAATAATACTTTCATATTGTTGTTTTATTTAATAGTAAACTCACCACAAGTTACCAATTACTATACCATAGACGTAACCATATATATATCAATTACTTAAATTCAAAACGGGAAGTAAAATCAGGCAGCTGGAATGGGGAGAAATAACCCCTTATCCCGGTAAACAAAAGAGGTTTTGCAATGGCAAAACCTCTTTATGCTTTTTATCAACTCAATTTATATTATTTAACAAATTGCGAGCGGATCACATTAAGTGCGCCACCTGCTCTAAACCATTCGATCTGTTGTTCATTATACGTGTGGTTTACGAGAATATTCTCAACAGTGCCGTCTTGATGATTCAGCATTATAGTTAATGGTTGGCCGGGGGCAAAAGAGGACAGTCCAACAATATCAATCGTATCATCTTCCAGTATTTTATCGTAATCTTCTTTGTTGGCGAAAGTCAACCCCAGCATACCCTGCTTCTTCAGGTTGGTCTCATGTATCCGTGCAAAGCTTCTAACCAGGATGGCTCTTACTCCCAGGAATCGTGGTTCCATTGCTGCATGTTCTCTTGATGACCCTTCGCCATAGTTCTCATCTCCCACGACGATGCTTCCTACCCCTGCAGCTTTATAAACTCTTGCAGTAGCCGGCACAGGTCCATATTCGCCGGTCAATTGATTTTTTACCGTATCTGTTTTCTCATTATAAAAATTGATCGCACCGATCAGCATATTGTTACTGATATTATCGAGGTGCCCACGGAATTTCAACCAGGGGCCTGCCATAGAGATATGGTCAGTGGTACATTTCCCTTTTGCTTTGATCAATAATTTTAATCCTTTCAAATCGGTCCCTTCCCAAGCTTTAAAAGGTTCCAGTAATTGCAGGCGTTTGGAATCTGTCGCTACTTTTACCTGTATGCCGCTTCCATCAGCAGCGGGTGCCTGGTAACCGGCATCTTCGACTGCAAAACCTTTAGGAGGTAATTCAAAACCGGTGGGTTCTTTTAACAACACCTCTTCGCCACTTGCATTTTTTAATTTATCTGTTAAGGGGTTGAAGGCAATGGTACCTGCGATAGCCATGGCTGTAACAATTTCAGGACTTGCTACAAAAGCATGGGTACTGGCATTTCCATCATTACGTTTGGCAAAATTCCGGTTGAAGGAGGTGATGATGGTATTCTTCCTGTTGGGATCATCAATATGCCTGGCCCACTGACCGATACAGGGACCACAGGCATTGGCCAATACGACACCACCAACTTTTTCAAATGTATTGATAAAGCCGTCTCTTTCAATCGTGAATCGAACCAGTTCACTACCGGGAGTAATGGTAAATTCAGCATTAGCTTTTAAACCTTTGCTCACTGCATCTTCCACAATAGAAGCAGAGCGGCTGATATCTTCATAAGATGAATTAGTACAGCTGCCAATCAGCGCCACTTCCAATTTAGCAGGCCAGCCATTTTCTTTTACGGCTGCTGCCATTTTAGAAATAGGGGTAGCAAGGTCCGGTGTAAATGGTCCATTCACATAGGGCTCCAGGGTATTCAGATCCAGTTCCAATAACTGGTCATAATATTTTGCCGGGTCCGCATATACTTCGACATCCGGGCGAAGATGTTCTTTGATCCCGTCTGCCAGTGCCGCCACTTCGTCGCGGCCGGTAGCTTTCAGGTAAGCACCCATTTTTTCATCATAAGCGAATAAGGAACAGGTAGCACCAATCTCTGCACCCATATTACATACGGTTCCCTTACCTGTGGCACTCATACTGTCAGCACCATCACCAAAATATTCAACGATAGCACCGGTTCCGCCTTTTACGGTTAGTTGCCCGGCCACCCATAAGATCACATCTTTACAACTGGTCCAGCCACTCATTTTACCCGTCAGTTTTACACCGATCACTTTGGGCATTTTTAATTCCCAGGGCAGACCGGCCATTACATCCACCGCATCCGCACCACCTACTCCTATCGCTACCATTCCCAAACCACCTGCATTCGGCGTATGAGAATCCGTACCGATCATCATACCACCGGGAAATGCATAATTTTCCAAAACTACCTGGTGGATGATACCGGCGCCGGCTTTCCAGAAGCCGATCCCGTATTTATCAGATATACTCGACAAGAAATCATATACTTCACGGTTCGTCTCAATAGCCAGTTCCAAATCTTTTTTGGCCCCAACCTTAGCCTGGATCAGGTGATCGCAATGCACCGTGGAAGGTACCGCAACTTTGCTGCGGCCGGCGGTCATAAATTGTAATAAAGCCATCTGGGCAGTAGCATCCTGCATCGCTACCCTGTCGGGTGCAAAATCCACATAATCCTTTCCGCGATTATGGGCGGTGGCAGGCAATGCGCCATACAAGTGAGCATAAAGGATTTTTTCTGTCAGCGTCAGCGGCTTACCAATCAGTTTACGGGCGGCAGCTACTTTACCGGGCAATTCAGCATACAATTTCTTAATGAGAGCAAGATCGAATACCATATGGAATAATTTGTTAGTGAGATAATAGGCTACTTAATGCGCTGATGCTACGACCAAAGAATCCACCCAAGCCAATTGCAGAAGGCCCATCAGTACATTGAAAGTGCTGCGAAGTTAATTAAATGAAAGGCTTCAAAAAAATGAAGAATCACAGCCCTGCTGACCCTGTAGGAAAGGCATAATTGCTTATCGAAAACCGGTGAATGCACTTAAATCAGCAAAATTACCAGCAGTAATTCTTGGGACTGTTACTATTGAGTTTACATTTACCCCGTTGTTAAAATCCTTCCTACAAAAAGCCCTTGCAGGCCCTGCCATAGCAATGCACCTGTGTGTATTACTATGGTCGCCTGAAGTTCTGCCGCAATCTCCCGTGCTGCAGTTTACAGCCAATTATGTTTCGGCCGCCTCATCTCTCAGCAGCTATACGTCCTTTCCAACCAGTCCGGGAAGCTTCTCTGCCTGCACGGGTAATAACTATACTTATTCCTGGAGCAACGGAACAAACAACCAGTTAAAACTCATCAGCTTTACCGCCAATTCCAAAACTTACGTGGTCGCCGGTACACCCGGTGTAGAAGTAAAACTCAGAAGGGTCAATAATGCCGTCGTGACCGGCAACCGCAATATCCTGTATAGCGAGACGACCTTTGCCTCTGCTACTTCCTGTATCACACCCCGCCAGCTTGATTTTAAAGCACCTTACAATGATGACATGGCCCTGTTCCTGAATAACAATGTACTTAATCATGGAACCGATAATCTTTTTACCAATGCCAGTAATGGTGACGCAAACAATAATAATATTGAAAGGGTAGATGTTGTATTTACTACTGGTATCAGTACTACTCTACCAGCAGATGCAGGTTTTGTATTATGCGAGCGGGGAAGTAACAATGCACATGACGGTTTCCGGATTGCTGCCATTACCGGTATTGATGCAAGCAATAACCCCACTTCTTTTGGGGCTGTTAAAACCTGTGTTGCTGGTAACGGGAGCAGCAATGGTAGTTGGGGCCACCCCAGTATTGCCAATGGAAACAGGCAGCTGGCCGCCTATGTGCTCCGAAAAGATCCTGCAGATACTTACCTGCGGGTTTCTTCCCATGTAAACCAGGAACTAGGTGGCGTTTTTTTCTCCCTTGCTGAACTGGGAGTAGCTGAGTCCCAGATCATTTTTGGCTATTGTTTGATCGGCCCTGATGGTACGGCAAATCCCAGCTCTGCACAATTATTAAATACCAGTGACGCTGCCGTATACCCCACCGGTACTACGGAAGTAATGGGGGGAGGACTCGATCTTATTTCTATTAATACCTTTTATGGTACCAGCCAGGTATTGGCCAATTCAATCGTACAGTCATTCAGGGGTTATGTGCAAGCTTCTGAAGCCCGGATATACTGGACGTTGAATAGCATTGCAACAGGAACTATCATTCACCTGGAGCGATCAAAAGATGCAGTCTCTTTTACTACGGCATACACTTATCTGCAGGATGGCATTCCCGATAAAAGTTATACGGATACCCCGGGAGCAGGACTATTCTATTATCGTTTGCGAATCGAAAATGCCGGTGCAATAGTATACAGTTCCATTGTGCAATTACTGGTTGGGTCTAAACAAACGGGTTGGAAAATTTACCCCACCCTGATCAGGCCGGGAGAAACCATTACCGTGGATAATATTGCAACAGGGCTTTACACTGCTTCTCTCCAAAACAGTGTTTTGGCTGTAGTACACCGGTCTATTTTTTATGTCCGTAATGGAAAAGGAACAATCCTGTTGTCACAAAAGCGACTGGCCGCGGGTACCTATTTTCTGGTCATTGAAAAAGAGGGAACTCCTTTGTATGGCAGGGTAAGGATCATCGTACAAAACCAGTAGCGAATAGCTTGTTCACACATGTTTCGCATTTCATAAAAAATGAATATCTTAGAGGGATGAACAAATTCAAAAGTTTTTTGGAATGGAATGCTTTTGGCGTTTGTTCGGCCATCGGCAACCGGATGGGCATCTCCACCATTAAGATCCGGCAATACTTTATGTACACGTCCCTGTTAACGATGGGCTCTCCTATCATCATCTATATGGTGCTGGCTTTCTGGCGGAATATGCGGAAGTATATCTGGGCCGCCAAGCGGAATCCGTGGTACTATTTGTAGTGCTTCGCTAAAAAATAACTCCCGAAAGTTCTATTGTAATAAAACTTCTGAGAGTTAAAACTTATTTTTTATTGCCCATTTATTGAACCCGCAGGATGAGGTAGCAAAAAATATCTATTATAATATTTGAGCAGCTTTGGTCTTCACATTTGATGCATTCTTAGTTGTAATAATTATTACACCATTTTTCCCCTTTTCACCATAAAGTGAAGTGACCGACTGACCTTTGAGAACGTTAATTGATTCGATAGATTTGGGATCTATGGTATTCAACACTTTTTTACTCTCAATAACACCATCTACTATATACAAAACATTATCCGGGCCATCATCTTTTATTTCAATATTACCTTTTAAATATATTGAACTGGAATTAAGAGGCCCTTTTATTGATGCATCAACAGCTTGTTCATTCTTTTTCAATTCAACAACCACCGAATTCAACTGTTCGCTTTGGGATGGTACTGTTGGTGGCACAGGCGGTGCAGTGGCTGACACTGGTGCGGTGGGTGCTACTGGTGCAACAGGTGCAACAGGTGCAACAGGTGCAACAGGTGCAACAGGTGCAATAGCTTTTGTAGGTGATACCGGTGCTTTTGGTGGAGTGGGCGGAGGCGGTGGTGGTATTTCACCATAAAGAGCTTCGTACTTTTCTGCATTTTCCTTCCACTCCGTGAGTAAAATTCTTTTTACTTCTTTACCTGTCTTATCTTTTACCAGCAGCAGGCATTCTCCTTTATTATCTTTTACATTGATAATATATCCCTTGTTGTTTTGTTCAGTTACATACGGAATTGTATCCGTTAGAGAAGGCGTGATTAATTGTATTGGTCTTGACTGCCCTGTTAACTGCTCGCCGATCTCCTTCCGGAAAGAGACGAGGATAAAACCCAGTACCGGTAACAGGAACAGGAACCGGAGCAGGTGAAGCTGAGCTGATTTGTTTTTATTCATCATGGCTATACGTTTTTTTAATGACGAGAAATTGAACTTGGGAGCTATACTGAATTGATTGTTGCCGGTTACTTTCAGCAACAGGTATTGATATTGTTTTTTATCCACTCCATTTTCCAGCACCTTGTGATCAGCCACAAATTCCAGGTTTTGGCGGATGGCCGATCGGAGTAACCAGGCAAAGGGATTATACCAGTTGAGCAGGCAAAGGAATTCGCCAAGCAGGATGTCAACACTGTGTCGTTGTTTTACATGTACAAACTCATGCCGGATAATTTCCTCCAGCTCTGCAGCGCTGTGCTGGTGCTGATTGATGAACACGGCATTACCAAATGAAAAAGGAATAATAGCATCATTGACCTGGTAGAGCTCTATGCCTTCTGCGGAGATCAATTCTGCTTTGCGCATCATTTTCCGGAAGGATAATACCTGTATCACCAAACGTACCGTCATAAACAGCATTCCGGCCATGATTAGCATCCCGACCATATTCCATCCGCTGAGAAAAGACCCGGATTCAGATCGATTATATAGCAGAGGGATCCATTGCAGCATCGTGCTGTCGGTTAATTCATGTTGATCAAGTGCCGGGCTGATATCAATAAAAGGAATGATAAAAGAAAGCACCGTATAACCCAGCAGGTACCAGCGGTTCCAGTTATAAAAAGTAAGGCGGCGCAACACCAGCTGGTAAAATAAAAACACCACGCCAAGGCTGACGGATAATTTGAGCAGGTAAATAAATACGACTGGCATACAAATTCATTAATTGGTTACCACAAACTATTTTTTGTTTTCTTTTTCGATGAACTGGATGATCTCTTTCAATTCTTTTGCAGATAATTTTTTCTGCTCCACAAAAAAGTTCACCAGTTCCTTGTAGGAGTTATCAAAATATTCTTTGACCACGCTGCCCATAAATTTCTTCTTGTACTCCTCATCGGTAATAGCAGGTTTGTATAAATAAGTATTACCCAGCAAGCGGCTACTAATGTATCCTTTCTTTTCCAGGTTCTTAATCACGGAAGCCACCGTGGTGTAAGGAGCCGGCTCATCCATATTATCTATAAAGGATTTTACATTGCCTTCACCGGTACGCCACACCGCCTGCATGGCCTCTTCTTCTACATGGGTTAACTTATCCATTTCTACGATATTTTCGTAAAACTACGAATATTTCGTAGGTGTACAAATTTATTTTTTAAAAAGTCTGGAAGACCGGAAAAACGGAAGACCGGAACTTTGCAGACGTGTTGGTAAATTGAATTGAAGAAAATATTTAACCCTGTGAATTAGTAGTTGGTCTTTTCACCGTCCATTAGCAGGAAAAAACATTTTTGGCCCGTTAAATAACCTTTGAGACGTAAAAAACGGCGGGTAGCTTTATCTACTAAAACTAAAGACTATGGCTTTTAAATTTGAAAAACTGATCGTCTGGCAAAAGGCTGTCGATCTTTCAGACACCGTTTATAAGTTGACAAAGAGTTTCCCGATAGAGGAAGTTTATGCTTTAACATCACAGATCAGGAAAGCTGCAAATGCCGTCTCCCTGAATATTGCAGAAGGATCTGCCGGCCCGTCCAACCGCGAGTTCAACCGCTTCCTGGGTGTCGCTTTACGATCTGATATGGAAATAGTAGGCTGTATTTACCTGGCTCAAAGAAGAGGGTACATCAAAGAAGATGAATTCAAAAAAATATATGAAGCCTGTGGAGAACTCCTCGTGATGATCAATGCTTTGAAGAAAAGGCTGAAGTGAGAGAGTCCCCAAAACCGGAAGAAAAGTCCGCAAGACCAGAAAAAAAGTGGGTCGGGTCGAATAGACTAAGAACTTGTAACAAATTCAAATTTGGAAAACAGCGACGGTCTATTCCAGAACGGGCTTGCGGACTTTCTTTCTATATGAACTCCTTTAGCTTTCCCACCACTACATCTACTTCTTCCCTGGTATTATGCTTACTGAAAGAGAATCGAACCGTTACCAGGTTGGGGTTATTGTTGATGGCCCGGATCACATGGCTGCCAACATCGGCACCACTGCTGCAGGCACTACCACCAGAAACACAAATGCCCTGCATATCCAGGTTAAAGAGGATCATTTCCGATTTTTCGGTTTTGGGAAAAGCGGCACTTAATACTGTATACAGGCACTTGTCCTCCTGGTCACCGTTTAACTGTACCCCTTTTATATGCTGGCGTAGTTGACCGATCATATAGGTCTTTAATGATTGTATATACTGGCTGTCAGCTTCATGATTTTGCATGGCCAGTTCCAATGCTTTCGAAAAACCGACGATACCATATAAATTTTCTGTACCAGCCCGCATATTTCTTTCCTGCCCGCCGCCAAAGATGAAAGGCTTGATCTTGATATTATCATTGATGTATAAGATCCCAACTCCTTTCGGCCCATGAAATTTATGTCCTGCCCCTGAAATAAAATGTACCGGTGTTTTCCGCAGGTCCAAATGATAATGGCCAACGGTCTGCACACAATCCGAATGAAAAATTGCGTTGTGTTTTTTACAAAGTGTTCCTACCGCATCTATATCCAGGATATTACCTATTTCATTATTTGCATGCATCAAACTAACAAGGCAACGTTCTTGTTGTCCCGACAGTTGTTCTTCCAAATCGGCCAAATCCACATGCCCATTGTCCAGCAACCTTACATGACTGGCCGTGATAGCATCGCCGCTACCATAATGCTCCACTGTATGCAGTACAGCATGATGCTCGATCGACGAAGAAATGATATGCTTGCATCCAAGGTCACGGATGGCCGATAAAATGGCGGTATTATTACTTTCTGTTCCCCCGCTGGTAAAAAATATTTCTCCCGGGTGGGCATTTAATAATTTGGCGACCGATTTCCGGGCTGTTTCAATGGCCAGCCTTGATTCCCTTCCATAAGAATAAATTGACGACGGGTTGCCAAAATTAGCGGTCATATAGGGCAACATGGCATCCAGCACCTCCTTATCCAGTGCGGTAGTAGCGGCATTATCAAAATAGATCCGGTTCATGAGAGCGTGTGGGGTTATGCGTTTCGGGTTGGTGCCCGGAAAGTGAATATTTCTGATCGTTTGCAAAGATAAGTAATCGGATTTCGTTGGACTTTTGTTTGAGCAAAATAGGCGTAAACGATGGATGTAAGTACAGGATTTTTTTTACCGCATAGACGGGGAGAAAATTTCCTTTTAGTTGAAATTCTCTGCACCTCCTCGTCTCAGCGGTTAAATTTTATGTGTGTAAAAGAGGTACAGCATCTACCCCTTCACTTTAGCTTCTGCCGGCTAACATATAGTTGTAGCAACGGGTACAAACTAGTCCGCCAGGCATCCATCCAATCCGTTTCATCCGTTTCTGGTATTCTCGACCCTATGCCCTTCAACATTCATTTTTTTAAGACTCTCTGAAGCGGTAAATTTAGTTTACATATTATTTTTATATGCATACATCCGACAATAACAAAGGACGCCGGGACTTTTTAAAAAAATCGACGGCATTGGCAGCACTTACCATTGCTTCTCCTGCATTAATAAAAGCAGGGGAAAATAATGAAACTATTGCAGCCTATTTTGAAAAAGTTCCGCTGGAACTGGAAATAAACGGGCAGCCATATAAACTGTCAGTTGAACCAAGAGTTACGCTCCTTGACCTGTTGCGTGAACAATTGGGATTAACAGGCACTAAAAAAGGTTGCGACCACGGTCAATGTGGTTGCTGCACAATTCATGTGGATGGTCAACGCATCAACTCCTGTTTATCATTGGCGGTAATGAACCACGGAAAAAAAATTACTACAATTGAAGGATTGGCAAAGGGAGAAGAATTGCATCCCATGCAGAAAGCATTTATGAAACATGATGGTTTTCAGTGTGGCTATTGCACACCGGGGCAAATTATGTCCGCGATCGGATGTATAAGAGAAGGACATGCTGATACTGCTGAAGATGTGCGGGAATATATGAGTGGTAATATCTGTCGTTGCGGCGCTTATCCAAATATCGTAGATGCAATTATGGAAGTTGCACCAATTTTAAAAAATAAATAAACAAATTTTTCTATGTGCAATGCCGATGATCAATCGGTATAAAAAAAGGAGGAAAGACGGTATGATAAATTTTGAATACATAAGAGCCCATACGGCAAAAGCTGCGGTAGATGCTGCCATAAAAAATTCGTCTGCAAAATTTATTGCCGGTGGTACCAACCTGGTTGACCTGATGAAGAAAGGAGTAACTACCCCTGAACGATTAATAGATATAAATTCATTGTCATTAAAAGATATCAGCAGCGATACAAAAGGACTTAGCATTGGCGCATTGGTACCAAATAGTGTTGCAGCAGAAAACAAGCTGGTAAAGGAACAACATCCTTTGCTGGCAATGGCATTGAATGCAGGTGCTTCTGCACAATTGCGGAATATGGCAACTATTGGAGGCAATATTATGCAGCGTACAAGATGCTCTTACTTTTATGACATAACAATGCCCTGCAATAAACGAATCCCGGCAAGCGGATGCGGAGCAATGGATGGTTACAATCGTATGCATGCCATCTTTGGGGCCAGTTCGACATGCATCGCGGTACATCCGAGTGATATGTGTGTGGCATTAGCAGCATTGAATGCAACAGTGAACGTAAGTGGTGCAAAGGGAGAAAAGAAAATTTCTTTTATAGATTTTCACCGCCTGCCGGGTGATACGCCTGAGGTGGATACTAATTTACAGGCGGGTGAATTGATTACATCGATACATATTCCTGCTAATCGTTTTAATAAAGTCTATTACCTCAAAGTCCGTGACCGTTTATCGTATGCATTTGCATTGGTATCAGTTGCGGTGGCACTGGAAGTAAGTGATGGTGTTATCAAATCAGCCAGTGTGGCAATGGGTGCTGTGGCACACAAGCCCTGGCGGTTAACAGCAATGGAAAAATATTTAATTGGCAAAACAACTGCAGCAGAGGTTTTCAAAGAAGCGGCAGCTATCGCATTAACCGGTGCTAAAACCTATCAGCATAATGAATTTAAAGTGAAGCTGGGTAAATCGGCTATTGTGGAGGCATTGATGAAAGCGACGGGATAAAATAACCCACCCCTTTCGAGAATTCCTTGTTGCAAAACGTTGCGGCCTCCCGATTTTCATTGGGACAGGCTCTCACCGGAGGAGATGGCGGTCGTTTTAATCCGGAAGCAATAAAGGAAACAATAGATGGCACCACTTTCCGAAGAGATTGAAAAAAAAGGAAGATGCTGAAAGTTGATAAGGTAAAGTGATAAGATATGCTTTCGTAAACATCCCCGCCCGGGTAGGGATGCCGTATACAGCTCTTGCGAAGGGCAGCAGTTAAAAAAAATTGGAAAATACTGATTACAGGGAGAGAAAACTTTATGCTTTAGGGTACATCCCCTCCCTGGAGGGGTGGATTTAGTGAACTAAATGCTTTAAGAAACCGGGGTGGGTATAGATGCCATGAAAACAGAACGATGAAGACCCGATAGCTATCAGGTGCGATGCAACAGACGATTATCTGTGTTTATGATGCTGGTAACAAAAAAAAACGAACAAACAACAGACTATGGATACAAAAAATTTCTCCGAAACATTTTTTGCAGAAGACGACCGGGTAGATGGTCTTGCAAAAGTTACCGGCAAAGCAAGGTTTACAGCCGAGTTCAACCCTGCTGGACTTACCTATGGTGTATTTGTTTGCAGCACTATAGCCAGGGGTGCAATTAAAAACATGAATTTATATGCTGCAAAAAATGCTCCGGGTGTAATTGATATTATTTACTACCTCAACTGTCCGGCTGTACCGGGCTTCAAACCTGTTGACAGGGCAACTAATCCCACAGCAAGGGATTTTACCGGGCTGAAAGTTTTTTATAACAATTTGGTAGTAAGCAATGGTCAGCCGGTGGCATTGGTCGTTGCTGATACATTTGAAAGAGCCGTGTATGCTGCCTCCTTAGTAAAAGTGGACTACATAAAAGAAAATTCAGAAACGGATTTTGATAAAAATAAATTCAATGAAAAACTGCTAAAGCCGCGTCCAGAATATGTACGCAACCAAAAAGATGCCTGGGCAACTGCTGAAGTAAAACTGGAACAAGAATATAACATTCCCATTGAAACACATAACCCGATGGAAATGCATGCTACCGTGGCTGTTTGGGAAGGAGCTAAACTAACGGTGTATGATAAATCGCAGGGACCAAAAAATGTACAGGGCGAACTGGCCCGTCTATTTGCATTGGATGAAAAAAATGTGAAAGTGATTACCGAATTTGTGGGTGGTGCATTTGGAAGCGGCCTTCGCAGCTGGCCGCATGTGCATGCGGCAGTGATTGCTTCAAAAAAATTAAACCGCCCGGTAAAAGTTATACTGAACCGTGAACAAATGTTTACGATGGTGGGATATCGTCCGCAATGCTGGCAAAAAATTGGTATAGGTGCCAGCAATGATGGTAAGTTAACCGGTATTGCGCACCATGCCATTAGCAATACGTCTGCGTACGAAGATTTTTCCGAAGGTATTTCCAGTGTATCGCAGTATTTGTATGATTGTCCCAATGTGTTTACCACTTATAAAATATTACCGCTTGATATAAACACGCCTACCTGGATGCGTGGCCCCGGCCCTGCTTCCGGTTGCTTTGGCTTAGAATGTGCATTGGATGAACTAAGTTATAAATTAAATATAGACCCCATTGAACTTCGGCTTATCAATAATGCAGCAGTACATCCGCATAGTAAACTGCCCTGGACCACAAAGTTTTTGAAAGAATGTTATGCGTTAGGTAAAGAAAAAATTGGCTGGCATAAAAGACCAGCAACTCCCGGCACATTGAAAGAAGAGGGTATGCTGGTTGGTTATGGTATGGCCGTAGGTGTGTTTGGAGCAGGGCGCAGTGCTGCTACAGCTAAAGGCATTTTAAGAAATGATGGCAGCCTCATATTACAAAGTGCTGTCAGCGATATGGGACCCGGTACTTCCACTGCAATGGTAAAAATCGGCAGTGAACAAATGGGACTAGCAGAGAAAAAAGTACGATTTGAATTGGGCGATACAGACCTGCCTACCGGGCCTACACAAGGTGGTTCAGGTTCGGCCACGGCAGTTGGTTCAGCAGTAATAGCCGTGTGTGATGCCCTGAAGCAAAACCTGAAAGAAATGGCGATAGAAAGTATTACTGCATTTAAAAACCTGAAACCCGATGAAATAAAATTTGAAAATGGAAAATTAGTTACCGCAAACAATTCCGCTTCCATTCATTTTATGGATTTACTTAAAGAGAGTGGTAAGCCGGAGCTACAAGTGTCTAAAAGTTCGAGTGGTTTTGCACAGCGGGATAAATATGCAACCAATTCTTTTTCGGTGCATTTTGTAAAACTGCATGTGCATCCTGTAACAGGTGTGATAAAACTAAAACATATGGTATCGGCCGCCGATGCAGGAAAAATCATCAGTGAAAAAACTGCCCGCAGCCAGATGGTGGGTGGTGCTGTAGGTGGTATTGGTATGGCGATGACCGAAGAAACATTGCTTGACCACCGCTATGGCCGTTATATCAACAGCAATTTTGTAGATTACCATGTTCCTGTACATGCTGATGTGCCGCCCATGGATGTTGTATTTGCCAACCAGCCGGATTATATTATTAGTCCCACCGGTGCAAAAGGCATTGGTGAGATTGCCTTAGTAGGTGTAGCACCGGCAATCGTCAATGCCATTTACAATGCAACGGGGAAACGAGTGAGGGATTTACCGGTGACGCCGGACAAGTTGTTGTGATGGGTCATTTTCGATTAATACTGATAGGGTTTTATTCCGGTTGTAGTGTATATTAATGTGTTTGTAGCAATTGTACAACTCACCTACAACTGACAATACTCGTGGCAAGTATTCAGAAATAGTAAACTATATGAAACCTATTAAAAATAAAGTGTTTTGTAAGAATTGTGGAAGAACAAAAATGCTTTTTGATACAGAAAAAAAAGCCGAAAATTTCATAAAGTTTAATAAAGAAGAAATAGAGACAGAATCTGGATATGGACCTAAAGCTCATAGCAAAACGGAACCAATTTAAATCTACCTCAGGGGCTTTAGCAAATATTTGACGACACGTTCATCCATATGGACAGTTAGAAAAAAGTAGAGCTATGCCTAACTATTTGGCTCCTGCCCTAACTGACAAATCACAGAATACAGGCACAGCAGAAAGCAGTCAACTTCCCTACCCAAACTTCTTCATCTCCCGCATCAACCGCATAACAAAAAAAATTCGCCGTGGTCTAGTAATCCTTCGCATTGGCATGTGTCCGTAAAAAAAACCCGACGCGTGGCTCCCAGCAACAATGCAGGGTAACATTACCCGGTTCTTCGGAGCCTGTATCGGTCTGATAGATTTGCAATTCGGCAACACAATCAATCTCCCGTACCAATGCTTAAAAGCTTGTTATCTCTCCATTTTTGTTCTTAATTTTAACCCATGGCAGGCCTCAAAAAATACCGGATGGATAAAACAGCTTTTCAAATGCAAACTTTTGAAGAAGCAGACAACCATTTTGGCCCATGGGAAAATAAATCAACAGCAGAAAGACTTGATGCAGCTTTCTATCTTATCTGCATGGCCTTCAAGGTAAAGCCATCTACTAAACTTGACAGAACAGTATTCTCAAAACGTAAGCATGGCTGATTACTTTAACGATGATTTCAGAGATTTTCTTACCACATTTAAAAACCAAAAAGTGGAATACATTTTAGTTGGTGGTATGGCTGTAATCCTGAATGGCTATGTAAGAACTACCGGCGACATGGATGTGTGGGTAAAAAAAACAAAGGAAAATTACACGAGAATTAAGATGGCATTTCTTGAATTTGGTATGCCAGTATTTGACATGACCGAACAAAGATTTTTGAGTAATGAATTTGATGTGTGGATCTTTGGCGTAGAGCCGGTCAAAATTGAATTAATGACAGCCGTAAAAGGGTTAGCATTTGAAGATGCATTTTCGAAATCCCAAATTCATGATGATAACGGTCTGCCAGTTCGTTTTTTACATATAAATAGCCTTATAGATGCAAAGATGGCAGCGGGTCGTTATAAAGATCTTGATGACATCCATCAACTTCAAAAAGGAAAAAAGAAATAAGTAGAATAAAACTGCGGGGCTGCCAATACCGCAGAGCCGGAGCGTTCAATGAATCTTCTTCTTCTTCAAAGTCCCAAACCTTACCCAAACTCCTTAATATCCCGCATCAATTGCATGGCAATATTATTCGCCGTTGTCTCGTAATCGCTTTCGGCATAAATACGGATGATAGGCTCGGTATTCGAAGTGCGGAGATGTACCCAGTCATTATCAAATTCTATTTTTAACCCGTCCTCATCATTGACAGGATTTTTTTTGTACTTTATTTTGATCTTTTCAAAAATGCCTTTAACATCCACCCCATTTTGTAATTCCATCTTATTTTTCGAGATCACATAATCGGGGTATTGATTTCGAAACGACTTGATTCCTTTTTTATGACCAGCCAGGTGACTTAAAAATAACCCGATACCGATTAGTGCATCCCGGCCATAATGAAAATCCGGGACGATGATACCACCATTACCTTCCCCGCCGATCACCGCATTCACTTCCTTCATCTTTTTCACCACGTTCACCTCTCCCACTGCAGAAGGGAAATACTCGCCTCCCTGTTTCATTGTAATTTCCTTCAGGGCTTTCGTGCTGCTCATATTACTCACGGTATTACCCTTTCGTTTGTTCAAAACATAATCCGCTATTGCTACCAGGGTATATTCTTCTCCAAACAAACTGCCGTCCTCGTTGACAAAACAAAGCCGGTCCACATCCGGGTCCACTGCAATACCGAGATGGGCTTTTTGCTGCACCACTTCATTGCAGAGCTGTGATAAATGCTCCGGTAAGGGTTCAGGATTATGTGCAAACTTTCCATTCACTTCCCCATTCAATACGATCACATCATTTACACCCAGCGCTTTTAATAAAGCCGGTACAAAAGTGGCGCCGGTAGAATTAATAGCATCCACCACGACCCTGAACTCCTGTTTGGCAATGGCTTTAGCATTTACAAGCGGGTATTTGACTACAGCATCAATATGCTTTTGCATATAGCTATCATCTACTGTTACAGTTCCAAGTTTATCGACAGTGGCAAAAGAAAAATTTTCTTCCGCAGCCAGCTCCAGGACCCTGGCACCGGTTTCTGCAGAAATAAATTCACCATCGCTATTTAATAATTTCAATGCATTCCATTCTTTGGGATTATGGCTGGCCGTCAGGATAATACCGCCATCGGCATTTTCCATCTTTACTGCCACTTCTACCGTGGGAGTTGTGGATAAACCAAGGTCCACTACATCAATCCCCAGCCCTACCAATGTATTGACCACCAGGTTTTGCACCATGGCACCGCTGATCCGGCCATCACGTCCAATCACCACCTTACAATCCGTCTTATCAGCTGAAATAATGCTGCCAAATGCTGCTGTAAACTTAACGATATCAACAGGTGTCAGGTTATCACCGGGTTTACCGCCTATTGTTCCTCTGATGCCGGATATGCTCTTAATTAATGCCACTGTGCTGGTTTTAATGTGTAGGGTCTTAGATTATCCTTTACTATGAAAGGTTGCAAAAATACTGAACTGTGCTAACTGTACCGAAACAACCTTTCCACGCCTTTTCATTCCGAAAATCCCGGAATTCTTTGCCAAATCCGGTCATTTGCCGTTTATATTTGTTGTATGGCTGCTACTGCATGGTATAAAAACTGGTTTAATTCTATCTTCTATCATAAACTCTATTTTGAAAGGGATGAAAAGGAAGCAGAAGCTTTTATAAAAAACCTGATCGGGCATTTACAACCTACCCCGGGCAGCAGGATGCTGGATGTGGCCTGTGGCAGGGGCCGGCATAGCAAAACGCTGGCCTCGCTTGGATTTGATGTAACCGGTATTGATATCTCGCCTGACAGTATCAGTGCTGCACAACAATACGAAAAAGAAAACCTCCATTTTTTTGTGCATGACATGCGGCTACCGGCCTGGGGCAATTATTTTGATTATGCCTTTAACTTCTTTACCAGTTTTGGTTATTTCAGTACAAGAAGGGAACATGATGATGCTTTCCGCACAATCGCTAATAGCCTGAAACCCGGCGGACAGTTTGTGATCGATTACATCAATGTGCATTATGCAGAGGAACACCTCCTCCACAATGAAATGAAACAACTTGATGAGACCATCTACGAGATACACCGCTGGGATGACCATGCTCATTTTTATAAAAAAATAACAGTATCCGACCCGTCCATTTCCCAACCCGTAGAATACACAGAAAAAGTGGCCAAGTTTTCGTTGGGAGATTTTACAGAAATGCTGGCCTACCAGGGTATGCAGGTACAGGAAGTCTTTGGTGATTATCAATTTGGCTCTTACGATGTGAGAAAAACACCCCGCCTGATCGTGGTTGCATCCAAGGCAAACCCGGAGAAAGCTGACAAAGAAAAAAGGTTGTACAGTGATGGCAGGACCACGGATGCACTTACCTAGCAGAAATGCAGAAGAAACAAGGTGCAAGGCACAAGAGCTAACCGAAACATCACGACTTGTACCTTGTTCCGTGTACCGTGTACCTTTTATTTAATCCCGCTTATTATTCATCAGCATATACTTCGATGTTTCATAAAAAGCCGTTGTAAACTCCGATAATTTTTTCCTGGCAGAATCCTGTTGCTGGCGATTGTATAAAGAAGCGCTCTTATGCATGGGGCTTAACTGATCTTCCTTTGAATTGATATTTCTTGAATAATAAAAGTCATCGGTTACCATCCCTATCGCATCAGCGGTATTGGTAACGAATGCGTAGTTATTTCTTTTGTAAGGGTCCAGCAGATCCCGGCCGAGGGTGGTGTTGACATAGGACTCGTGCAACATACCTGCAATCGTGGGTAAAATATCTATCTGTGATACCACTTCACTCCTGCGCTGCGCAGTCAGCAGGTCCGGAGCGTAAAATAAAAGCGGTACATGTTCATCGGTCAGGCGCTGCTCTGTCCAAACGGCAGGGTACATCGCTTCCGCATTACCTGCCAGGCCATGGTCGCCTACAAAAACAAAGATTGTATTGTGAAAATATTTCTCCTGCTGCGCTGCTTCAATGAACTTTCTTATACAGTAATCTGAATACCGGAAGCAATTGAACTCATCAATAGATTCAAACCCGTATTTCTTCAACTCTTCGTCAGGCACAAATACGGGTTTAAAAGCAGTATCACTTTCCGGGATTGATTTATTGTAAGGGCGGTGATTACCGGAAGTCTGGATATAGGCAAAAAAAGGCTCCTCCTTTTTCTTGAAAACTTCATGGGCTTCCAGAAAAAGATCTTTATCACTGATGCCCCACACATTCACTTCCGGCACACCCGGTCTTTTACCTGTGTGCATTTGGAGACCATCAATATTATTCAGCAGGCCTTCAAAGTTTCCAAACTGTGCATCTCCGCCAAGAAAATAATGCTTTTCATACTCAACCAGGTTGTCCACGATCGTATGTTGCTTTATCGCTTCTGGATTGCGGCTGGAAAATTTAAATAGCTGTGCATCGGGAATACCGGATAAGATGGCGAATAAAGCCCGGGCCGTAGAAAAATGTGGCGCAAAACAACGTTCAAAGAAAATACCGTTTTTGCTCAGCGAATCAAAATAAGGTGTTGTCTTTAATGGATTACCGCTCATGCTGCTTTTATACATGCTGAACGATTCACATTGCACCAGTACAATATTGGGTTTGCTTTCAAAAGCCGTACTGCGGGGACCGATCTCGCGGCGATAGGAGAACTGGTCTTTATCGGGCAGTTGCATCCAGTCGGCCATTACCAGGAAAGCTTCTTTTGCTTTTTGCTCATTAAAGTCCGGTTTTCTTAAGCGAAGGGTCGCAAAGAAATTCTGCACCGGATTGATGGCTAAATAGGATTTAAATTTATTTTCAAACTTAAAACTGTCGTTCCGGCTTAAAGGCGGCCAGGATAAATTGCCCCAGGCAAATAAACCAAGTACCAGGCCGGCGAAGGAAAAATATTTCCTCCGGTAAAGTATACCCAGTCCGTCTGTTTTATTGATCACCTGCCAATGGCTCCGGTGATACATCCAACGAACAAAGACAACGGCTACCACCAAGCCCAGCAACATCCAGAACATGGGATAGGTTTGTCGCATCATCCTCCATGATATTTTAAAATCTTCGGCAAAGTTCATAGCCCCCGCATCCAAAGGAGTTTGGTTATACGACCAGCTGCCAAAACCCGCAGCAAAAAAAACAAACATAATAAACGTAACAATAGCGAGGTACCAGGTCCACCATTTCTTATTCCTGGCAGAATAAAAAGGCGACAATTTGGGCATCATACTCAGCAAAACAACCGGCAATAAGATAAAAGCGATCCACCGTAAATCATAACGGATACCCATTAAAAAGGAGGGGATCACATCACCGAATGAAACGCCCTTTGGCCGGAATGCAATAAAAGTAGCCATCCTGTATAATGTGAATATCAACAGGAATATGACAAGCAGGTTGGTGACCCACAAGATCGTCTTAGGTATTTTAAATCTTGTTAACATGACAGGCTACAATGAAAGGCTACAAAATAAGGTAATTTTTTATGCTTCCTGTGCCTCCTCTCCCTTTTGCCCGATTTGGATTGCTGATCATCGCTTCTTTTTTGAAAAATTGATCAGCCGGATCATTGCGAAGTTCGATTAGCAGGCAACCTGTACTTTTGCAGTCATGCATTTTTCGGCAATCACATTCTGGCAACGGCTGTTACAATTGGATCAGCAGCTGTTTGAAAAGATCAACAGCGACTGGAGCAACCCGTTTTTTGATACTGTAATGCCCCTGCTCCGCAATTCACTGACCTGGATACCGCTTTATACCTTTCTTTTAATATTCTTACTGCTGAATTTTAAGGTAAAAGGGATTTGGTGGTCGGTATTATTTCTTTGTACCATAGCCCTCACCGATATGACGGGTACTTATGGTTTCAAACATGTACTGGAAAGACCCCGCCCCTGCAATGACCCTGCTTTTACCGATCATGTTCGTTTATTACTCCGGCACTGTTCCGGCGGGTTCAGTTTTGTTTCCAATCATGCCGCCAACCATTTTGGCATGGCTGCTTTCTTTTTTGTCACATTCCGGCATATATTCAAGAAATGGGCCTGGGCAGGCTTGTTCTGGGCAGGCTCCATTGGTTATGCGCAGGTTTATGTAGGGGTACATTATCCCCTGGATGTTGTAGGCGGAGCCTTACTGGGCCTGGCTTTTGGCATCAGCTTCGGTACCATCTTCAATAAGCGGTTCGGATTTGCTACCTTTGGCAATCAACCTGCTGGATAAATGGAGATACTAATATTGGTGACGCTGATTTTTGTCAACGCCTTATTTGTCATTTCCGAAATATCCCTCGTATCGGTTCGTAAATCACGCCTGGAAAGCCAGGCTGAAAAAGGAGACCTGAAGGCCCGGCAGGCATTGGATCTTTCTAATAATCCTGAAAAATTTTTATCAGCAGCTCAAATAGGTATTACACTTATCGCCATCCTAACGGGGGTGTATTCAGGTGAACGTTTTGCCCGTTACGTTCAACCCTCTATCGAGAAAATAGACTTCCTGAAAGACTATGCCGATACGGTTGCTACCACGATCATTGTTATCCTGGTAACCTTCCTGTCCATCATTTTTGGGGAGCTGATCCCCAAACGGATCGGTTTGCTGCGGGCAGAACGGATCGCCAAAGCTGTGGCAGGTCCTATGAATGTTTTTGCCCGGTTCACCCACCCCTTTGTATTCTTACTGAATAAAACAAGCAATTTATTTTTTAGAATCTTTAATATAAAACGATCGAAAGATGATGCGGTAACAGAAGAAGAAATTAAAACAATGATCGGCGAAGGCACACAGGCCGGTACGATTGATGAGGCCGAACAAGAGATCATTGAAAGGGTATTTCACCTCGGTGACCGGAATATTACATCCCTGATGACCCACCGCAGTGATATCATCTGGTTCAATCTCGATGACAATGAAGATAAAATCAAAGAGAAGATCTTGCAGGAACCTCACTCTGCTTACCCGATTTGTGACGGAACGATCGATGTGATAAAAGGCGTGGTTTCTATCAAAGACCTGTATGTAAGCCCCGACAGTACCTTATTTAAGGATATCATGCAACCGGCTTTGTTTATTCCTGAAAATAATTCACCTTACCAGGTGTTGGAAAAGTTTAAGGAGTCACAAATTCATTCTGCTTTTATTGTAGATGAATATGGCAGCATTCTTGGATTACTTACGCTCAATGATATCCTCGAAGCCATTGTGGGAGATATTCCACAGAATGAAGGAATGGACTATGAGATAATTAAGCGTTTGGATGGTACTTACCTGGTAGACGGGCAGATACCTTTCTATGATTTTTTGACCCGATTTGAAAAGACCGAATGGATGAATGAAGGGGAACACGACTTTGATACCATTGCTGGTTTTATCCTCCATGAACTCGAAAGAATACCCAAACCGGGTGATAAATTAGAATGGAAAGGATTTATAATAGAAGTCATCGATATGGACGCCCATCGTATTGATAAGGTATTGGTGACGCTGAGTGAAGACCTGAAAGGAGAAATCGAAGATTAACTACCCCCGCATTCTTAATAATTGAAGACCGCTTCTTTATCAGGATATTCCAGCTTGGTACTCTTCCGGTTCCCTCCCACTTTCACATGCATGATATTCATCTGGTCGATAAATTCATCGAACATGATGGTGTTGGTGATTTCCAACTTGCTTACAGATGAAATATTTTCCACTTCAAAATAACCGTAAGCTGCTTCGCTTTCATTTTCATACCCGATATAACTGAATGTTACAGGCTTGCCGTTGGCCCGGATCGACAAATGACCAAGTATATATTTCTTGACCAGCGAATCCATAGCCGCCTTATTGGGTGGATTAATGAGATCGACTTTTACTTTATAATTTTTAGTGAGGTTTTTTTCAAAATCATCCGTAAAGATTTTACAGCTTATTTCCAGTGATTTAGTAGCAGCGTTATGCTCTATTTCCACCACACTGACATGAAACGGATGGGCTGCAGGCGGACGGGCCGACGTTAAAACAACGGCCAGTAAGGGGAATAGCGACCATTTATAGATAGATGATACCATTGACAGAATATATTCTTGTTTTACAAAAGTCTGGTTTATTTTGACGCCCTGAACAAGGTTTTCGTTAAAAGATTAAACGCTGGTAAGGACGGCAACAACTGTTGATAAGATGCAGGATTTCGGATTTTATTTTGGTTTAGGCTGGGAACATATTATAAGTACAGCAGCGCTGGATCACCAGCTCTTTATTGCTGCATTGGCCGCTATTTATTTGCTGAAAGACTGGAAACAGGTATTGATCCTGGTAACGGCTTTTACGATTGGCCATTCACTGACCCTGGCTTTAAGTGTGCTGGATATCATCCGTTTTAACAATAAATGGGTAGAATTCCTGATACCCCTCACTATTGTTATTACAGCGATAAGCAACCTGTTCCAGAAAAAATTCACGGCCCGTTCTACCCGTATCAATTATGTACTGGCCCTTTTGTTCGGATTGATACACGGAATGGGCTTTGCGAATTCTATACGTTTTATGATGGCGGATGACCAAAACCTTGGCTGGAGCCTCTTTGGTTTTAATGTGGGACTGGAAGCCGGCCAGGTAGTTGTGGTGCTGGCCGTCCTTTTATTGGCCCATCTGATCGTTAACCTGTTCCGGGTCAATCGCGGGGATTGGGTCATTTTTTTATCAGCCGGTGTTTTTGCCCTGGCATTGAAAATGGTACTCGAACGTTTTCCATTATAATTAATATATGAGCTATGAAAAAATGTCTCTCCCTGTACGCTTGCCTGCTGCTTCTTTCGGAGCTGCTGCCGGCACAGAATATTCAGAACAATGCGAGTTCCAACCATGCCAATAAATTTGAGCAGCTGGGAACTATTTTACCAACGCCCAACGATCAGCGAACGGCCAGTGGTGCACCCGGTATCAAGTACTGGCAACAAAGGGTGGATTATGATATCAAATGTGAGTTGGATGAAGCTAACAACAAACTCACGGGTAGTGAGACCATTACCTACACTAACAATTCGCCGGATATCCTCAGCTATTTCTGGATGCAGCTGGATGAGAACCAGCACAGCACAGTGAATAACGCCAATTACCAGAATCAAAATCCATTGGGAACCCAATACACGGATAAAGTGCTGGATCGTTTCGAAGAACGAAAAAGCGATAACGGATATGGTGTCAATATCACTAAACTGACAGATGCCGCCGGCAAATCACTGCCTTACACGCTTAATAAAACGATGATGAAGATCGACCTGCCTGTTCCGCTGAAGCCAGGTCAGAAATTTATATTCAAAGTTGACTGGAATTATAAACTCGCCAACCGCGGTGATTTTATCCGCTTTGGTGGTGCAAGGGGTGGTTATGAAAATTTCCCGGAGGATAACAATAATAATTATACCATGACACAATGGTATCCCCGCCTCTGCAAATACAGTGATGACCAGGGATGGCAAAACCACCAGTTTACCGGCACCGGTGAGTTTACACTTTGCTTTGGTAATTTTAAAGTACAGATGACTGTACCTGCCGATCATATTGTTGGTGGTACCGGTGAATGCCAGAACTATGCACAAACACTCACACCCACTCAACAGGCAAGGTGGAAACAGGCCCAGACAGCAAAGGAGCCTTTGCAGATCGTTACGCTGGAGGAAGCATTGAATGCATCCATGCAATCCGCAGGATCCGGAGGAAAAAGTAAAACCAAAAAAACCTGGATCTATAAAGCTGATAATGTTCGTGATTTTGCATGGACCTCTTCCCGCCGCTTTGTATGGGATGCGATGCCAGTTGTGGTAGAAGGGAAAAAAGCTATGGCAATGAGTTATTATGCCAAAGAAGCTTACCCTATTTACAGTAAGTATTCCACAAAAGCTGTTGCACATACATTAAAGACCTATTCCAAATTTTCTGTTCCCTACCCGTACCCGGTAGCCATCAGTGTGGAAGGCAACCAGGGAATGGAATACCCTATGATCTCTTTTAACCCCGGCCGTGCCATGATAGATGGTACCTACACGGAAGGGGCGAAGAATGCTGCGATTCTTGTTATCATCCATGAAGTAGGGCATACCTTTTTCCCGATGATCGTTAACAGTGATGAACGTCAATGGACCTGGATGGATGAGGGATTGAATTCTTATTTACAATATTTAACACAGGAATTATGGGATAATAAATTCCCTTCTGATGGTGGCCCCCCCTTTCAGATCACCGATTACATGAAATTGCCCAAAGACCAGTTAGAGCCCATAATGACTAATTCGGAAAACATCAACAATTTCGGCGCCAATGCTTATGATAAAGTGGCGACTGGTTTGAATATGCTACGGGAAACTATCGTTGGCCGGGAACTGTTCGACAATGCTTTTAGAGAATATGCAAGACGCTGGGCATTCAAATCCCCTACCCCTGCTGATTTTTTCAGGACGATCGAAGATGCTACCGGCGAAGACCTTGACTGGTTCTGGAGAGGTTGGTTCTATGGTACAGATGCCTGCGATATTTCCATTGATACGATCAAACATTCTATACCGGATGTTACGGCCATTCCACAACAGGCCAACGATACCACTGTAATGAGAGCATTGCCCAGACCCGCCGTGAATGAATTTGAAGACCTGTCCAAGATCAGGAATAAAACAGATAAGACAATCGTTTTTGAAACCGATAAGGATACAGCACTCCGTGATTTTTACTGGAAATATGACCGGGAGATCGAAAAATATGATAGCACCAAATATCCGATGCTGGTAAAAGCACAAACAGAAGCCCTCGATGAAGAAGGAAAGAGAAAATATGGCAACAAAAACATGTATGAGATCACTTTCAGCAATAAAGGCGGGCTGGTAATGCCCATCATTCTTGAATGGACCTATAAAGACGGCAGCAAAGAGATTGAAAGAATACCCGCACAGGTATGGAGGAAAAATGAAAAGTCCGTGATGAAAAGTTTTCTGAAAGACAAGGAAGTGGCCTCGGTAAAATTAGACCCGTATAAAGAAACCGCCGATGTGGATGAAAGCAATAATACCTATGGTGATATCAAGCCACCGAGTAAGTTTAAATTATTTAAGCAAAAACAAAATGTAACGCCTGCAAATGGCATTAACCCGATGCAGAAAGCGATGGAGAAAAAAGGTTTCTAAAAAGCTTAAAGGGATAAATAACTTACAAAAGCCATCCTGTTTGACGGGGGTGGCTTTTGTCGTTTACAATTTAAAGCAGTATCTCAACCGCTGGTGTAATATCTATCTCAAACGGGTTCCAGCTTTTCCTGTATTAGTCTATTTCCCTTAGTTTTGAAAGCATCGGTAAATTTCATCATTATAAAAAATCTTAATACAAAATGAAATACATACTTTCCTTCCTGTTGATCACAGTTTGTATTGGCCTGGTTGGCTCTGCACAATATATTTACAATAATGCCAACAGTAACCATGGTAACAAATTTGAGCAGATGGGTGGTAATTTTCCCACGCCAAATGAATACCGCTCTGCCAGCGGTGCACCAGGTCCCAAATACTGGCAACAGCGTTGTGATTATGATATCAAATGTGAGCTGGATGAAAAAAATCTAAAACTGAATGGCAGTGAGACGGTCACTTATTTTAATAACTCCCCGGATGTACTCACTTTCTTATGGCTGCAGCTCGATGAGAACCAGCACAGCACTGTAAATAATGCCAACTACCAGGGCAGCAACCCGATGAGCCGGCAGACCAGTCCGCAAATGCTTGACCGGGCTGATGAAACGAAAGTCGACAACGGCTATGGATTTAATATTTTGAAACTCACAGATGCTGCAGGCAAAGCATTAAAATATACCATCAACAAAACAATGATGCGGGTAGAATTACCTGCACCGCTTAAAGCCGGGCAACGTTTTGTTTTCAAACTGGATTGGAATTATAAACTAGTGGATCGTATGGGTCGCGGCGGCCGCGGTGGTTATGAATATTTTCCCGAAGATGGCAATCATCTTTTCACCATGACACAGTGGTATCCCCGTCTTTGTGTGTACAGCGATTTTCAGGGCTGGCAAAACCACCAGTTCACCGGCCGTGGCGAATTTGCCCTGACCTTCGGAAATTTTAAAGTAGCGATGACCGTTCCGGCTGACCATGTGATCCTTTCAACCGGCGAAGGACAAAACTATGCAGCTGTGCTTACCCCGGCACAATTGGCCCGCTGGAATAAAGCACAACAATCCACTGAGCCAATAGAAATAGTAACATTAGAAGAAGCCAAAGCGGCTGAAAAAAGGATTGCTTCCCCTACGGCTCGCAAGACATGGATATTTAAAGCAGAAAATGTCCGTGATTTTGCCTGGGGCTCTTCCAGGAAATTTATCTGGGATGCACTGGCCACCAAAGTGGAAGGCAAAAAAATTATGTGCATGAGTGGCTATGGCAAGGAAGCCTATAGCCTGTACCGAAAATTTTCGAGCAAAGCCGTAGAACATACCATAAAAACCTATTCCAAATTTACCATTCCTTATCCCTACCCGGTTGCACAAAGCCTGGAAGCAGCTAACGGCATGGAATACCCGATGATCTGTTTCAACTTTGGCCGGACAGAAAAAGACGGTACCTATAGTGAAAGTACCAAGAACGGCATGCTGGGTGTAGTTATACATGAAGTCGGTCATAACTTCTTCCCGATGATCATCAACAGTGATGAACGCCAGTGGAGCTGGATGGATGAAGGACTGAATACCTTTGTTGAATACCTGACAGAAGAACTATGGGACAGTAAATTCCCCAGCCGCCGGGGTCCTGCCGCCTTTATTACTGATTATATGAAGTTGCCGAAAGAACAACTGGAACCAATCATGTCGAATAGTGAGAATATCGTGCAGTTTGGCCCGAATGCTTATTCGAAACCAGCTACTGGTTTAAATATCTTAAGGGAAACTATCATGGGTCGGGAACTGTTTGATTATTCCTTTAAAGAATATGCTAGAAGATGGGCATTCAAACATCCTGAACCAGCTGATTTTTTCCGTACAATGGAAGATGCCAGTGGTGAAGACCTTGACTGGTTCTGGAGAGGATGGTTTTACAGTACAGAAGTTTGCGATATCTCTATTGATACCGTGAAATATGCTAAACCCGACCTGGCAGCTGAACAAGAGGCAACATCAGCATCTACAATCAAACGATCGGTTGACAAACCAATGGTTCCTACATTCGATGATATTTCGAAGATCAGGAACCGGAATGATGAGAAGATAAAGTTTCAAACCGATGCCGATACCAGTATCCGTGATTTTTACTGGCGCTATGCCCGTGGTATTGAAGCCTATGACACAACAAAATTTGAGGTGACGATCCCTGCCAGTAAACCGGAAGGGCTTACTGCTGCTGAAAAAGAGAAATACAGTGCGAAGAATATGTATGAATTGACTTTCAGTAATAAAGGCGGCCTGGTTATGCCGATCATTGTTGAGTGGACCTATAAGGACGGTACCAAAGAAATTGACCGCATTCCTGCACAGGTATGGAGATTAAATGAGAACAAAGTAGTGAAGACCTTTATAAAAGATAAAGAAGTAGCATCTGTTAAACTGGATCCATTCAGGGAAACTGCTGACATCAATGAAAGCAATAATAACTGGAATACGATTGCAGAGCCTTCCAAATTTACGATTTTCAAAGGAAGACAAGCTGGCGGTAGAGGAAGTGCTGGGCAGAACGGTAACCCGATGCAAAAATCACAGGAGAAAAAAGGTTTCTAAAGAATTCGTTTAATAATACTAAAAAACCGTTTCAATTTTCGAAACGGTTTTTTATTTATGGACCATGCCATCCCTTTTAATTTTGTTCCTTCTTTCAGGGCCGGGGCGATTACAATTTCCAAAAGGTGATAGCATTTAATATCTTTAATACATGAAAAACAGGCTGATTGTACTGATGATCCTTCTTATTACATTGAACAGCCATGCGGCTGAAGTGGACACCGTGAGCATTTATAGTACCGCGATGCAAAAAGCTTATAAATGTGTGGTGATAAAGCCGGCCGTGGGTCAAGAGGAAAACAAACTCGTGCCGGCGCTCTATTTATTGCACGGCCACGGCGGCTGGTACGCTAACTGGCTCCTGCAGGTGCCTGAATTAAAAGACTATGCAGACCGGTACCGGCTGCTCATCGTATGTCCGGATGGAGGCTATAACAGCTGGTACCTGGACAGCCCGGTGGATAGTACTGTTCGCTTTGAAACCTATATCAGCGAAGTAGTACCGGACTATATCGACAATCATTATCCAACGATCCCGAATCGCCAGGCAAGAGCCATCACCGGTTTGAGTATGGGCGGACATGGTGGCTTATTTCTTGGCTTTCGTCATGCGGATAAATTTGGGGCCTGCGGCAGTATGAGCGGTGGTGTTGACCTGCAACCTTTTACCCGGAACTGGCAATTGATAGACAAACTGGGTGACACGGTAAATCACCGGTCCAACTGGAAGAATTATTCGGTAATCAACCTGGTAGAAACTAAACCCGCCAATTCACTGGCCATTATCATTGATTGTGGTACCGAAGATTTTTTCTATACTGTCAACCATACACTCCATGAAAAAATGGTAGCCCTGAAAATACCACATGATTATATTGAACGGCCGGGCAAACATGACTGGGCTTACTGGAGGAATGCCATACAATACCAGTTGTTATTTTTTAGCAATTATTTTAAAAAATAAAATGGGGCTGTTGAAACATGAAATAAAAATATTATTTTTATGATATAACATCCTAATCCAATGACTGTAAAAATTAAAACGTCCTCATCTTTTAAAACTGCACTATCTGCAGCTAAGAAGCTTTCTGTTGAAGAAAAACAATTGCTCAAGCTACAATTGTTTGCTGCGGATGCCCTGATTGAATTAAAAGCATTCGAAACAGCGCTAAAGAAAAGCAAAAATGGACTAAAGAAAACTGATGAAGAAATTGTAAAGCTCACTACTACTATTCGTCGTAGAAATTATGCCCATGCAAAAAAAATGCTGCATTGATAGTTGCGTGTGGGTGAAATATGCCGGACACTTCAAAACAGCATCGCTGCTTCGTACTATTTCAGAAAACAACTTGTTGATATTTGCAGACAATTACTTGCTGGGCGAAATCCATGAAGCATTAATTACCGGATTTGACTTTTCAATCGGCGAAGCAGATAAGATCATACAACTTATTTCTCCATTCATTATTATTGATTCCCCCACGAATATTTACCGCCTTTCAAAAGATGCCAAAGACAATTATCTATATGATTTGTGTATACAAGAAAATTGCGATTACCTGATTACAATTGATAAAGAGATCCTTAAGGATACATCGGCACCTTTTCTAAAAAAAACTGATGCATGATTAAAAAGAAGAAAAATAAACTGAAATAAAAGTTGGGTATTGGCGTTTAGAAAATAAATGCTGATGCAAAAAGTCATACTATTTCAAAAAAAAGCCCTTTTGTATTCTCTCCCATTTGCATTCTTTATTCTTACATCTTGCTCGGATAATAGTAAAGAGGAGACCGTTGTCTTAACGGCTTTACAAGAAAACCTTGATCGTTCTACTACTACGATACAGCTATCAACTGAAAGTAATATGAAATTCCTATCTGACAAAAAAACCGACCCTTGTACAAAAGAGCGGGCAGAGATATGGTATGCGAAAGCTGAGTTAGTTACTAACAACACAAACAAAATTTATACCTATATTGAAAATCTAAAACGCAGAAATAAATGGGATGACAGCGTTTTAGATTCCGTTATTCCTAAGCTAAATAACTATAAGCAAATGAATTTTACTGTCGATTCCTCAATCATGAAAGAGTTTGCTGAGAATTTCAGTTTTATTGACCGCTTCATTTCCCTGGTTAATATTGTGAAAGAAAAAGAGTTGACAAACAATTCTGTTCTACCCTTACTGGCTTTGCTTAAAAACGATTTAAAGATTATCGAAAATAAAATAACGGCCTATTGCAATACAAAAGTCGGCTGTACCATTTTCACTTTTAACACCTATTCTGCAATTATAGGGCAAAACAGCAATTACCTTAAACCTGGAAGTGAATTACAAATCACAGCCGGTGTTGGCGCTTTCAGCCGTTCAGCACAACCAATAATAACTTTTAATGGCGCTAGAGTCGAATTAAGCGAAGAAGGATTTTCAGTTTATAAAATGAAAGTGCCGGGACGAGCAGGAAATTATATCGTTCCAGTTAATATTAAATTTTTCAACCAAACAACTGGAAAGGAAGAAGAAACAAACGTTAACGTTGAGTACACTGTCGCCAAAGAATATAATCAGTAGTTTACTTTGGTAGCAGGGTTTAAGGTTCCGGCAAATATCCCGTCGCCCCATCTCTCGCTTTTATTTTTTTCTTCCCGGAATTTTTCTTTTCATAATCCAGTATAGCCTGGGGCTTGGCAATTTTTTTGCCTGCAGTATCCGTTCTGGATTTGCTGATATCGATCGGGCGAATATCATCTTCACCAAGTAGTTCGTCTTCTTCTGTCCGGATCTTGTTCATCACATAGAACTCCGTTTCTTCGATCGTTCCTTCTCTTGGTTCATAATAGATCCATTTGCCATGCTTTAAGGCCACCCCTTCATTCTTTACCACGATGCGGTTGACTTCTTTTGTCGGGTCTTTCAGGTCATAGATTGGCACCGTATCGTAAGCAATCTTGGGATCCATGGCCCTCCAGCTTTCTTCGCGGAGCAGGCCCCCGTTATAAGTAAAATATTGTTGTTTGCCATTGAGCTTTCCCCAACTGTAATTTTCTTCTGCGATCTTTACCCCTTCCAGGGAATATTTTTTCCAGGTGCCGGTCTTCTGGTCATTGTCAAAGTATCCTTCTTCTTCATACCCCCTTTCACCCCGCAGTTCATCCGTATGAATAAACCAGGGACCCTGCTTTTTACCTTGCATATCTACCCGGTTCAGCGTATCACCTTTTACGCTGATTTTATAGTCTTTCCACTGGCCAAACCCGTTAAAGGAAATAAGTAACAAGAGAATAAGAATTGAACGCATAGTTTAGTAAGTTTGAAAAAGAAGTGACCGGCTGATAGCGGTGATTTACAATCCGCTTACCACTGCAATTTACTAACGAAAATTAACTGCTTTTATGTTCCATCTGTTAAAAAAAGTGGCCCGCCATAAAAGGCTGTCCGCCCTTTTGGCCTTTTCATATCTTCTTATTTCCTCATTTGTATTTTCCCAGGTAAATCCCACTCCTGCAGGCGAAAGAATGCAGGGGCTGGATCAGCGACGCCAATTAACTTCCCGTTCCCTGCTAAACGAGGTCGCTTTCCGTAATATCGGCCCTTCTATTATGAGTGGCCGGGTGGTGGATGTGGATGCCAATCCCGAAGACCCCACTGAATTTTATGTGGCCTATGCCACTGGCGGTCTCTGGCATACTACGAACAATGGGCAAAGCTTCACCCCTATCATGGACAGTTTGGATATGCTTTTTATCGGCGATATCGCTGTAAACTGGTCTAATCGCCAAATCTGGGTGGGTACGGGTGAAGTCAACAGCAGCCGTTCCTCCTATGCCGGAGTAGGCATTTATAAAACAAGTAACAATGGGAAGACCTGGGATTATCTCGGCCTTCCCGAATCACATCATATTGGAAAAGTGCAATTGCACCCCAGCAACCCGGACATAGCCTGGGTGGCAGTGCTGGGTCATTTGTATTCTGCCAACAAGGAGCGGGGCGTTTACAAAACCACTGACGGGGGTAAAACATGGAAGCAAACATTGTATGTTGATGATAATACAGGTTGTGTTGACCTTGATATCAATCCTTCCAACCCAAATGAAGTGTATGCAGGAATGTGGTACCGCGTGCGCCGGGCCTGGAAATTTGAAGAAAGCGGAAAATCAAGCGGCATTTATAAAAGCACCGATGGAGGAGAAACATGGAAAATTGTTTCCGCCCCGGGTTCTGGTTTTATGACCGGTGATAAAATTGGTCGTATCGGTTTGGCTGTCTATCCAAAAAATCCAAACATCATTTATGCAGTGGTAGATAATAATACGGCAAAACCAGATACTGCCAAAAAAGTGGATTCACTTTATACAAAAGCCGATTTTAAAACGATCAGCAAAGAACAATTTGCAGCACTGAAAACCAATTTGATCGATACCTTCTTACGCAAAAATGCATTCCCCCGCAAATACAACGGCAAAACCATAAAAGAAATGGTGGCTGCTGATAAAGTAAAACCTACAGCGCTCTGGGATTATCTTGACAGTGATGATGGCTTCCAGAATACCGGCATCGTAGGCTGTGAAATATACCGCAGTGATGACGGCGGGCAAACCTGGAAAAAAACACATACTAAACCCAATCCCAATTTCAATACTTACGGTTATTATTTTGCCAAGATCTATACTTCGCATTATAACCCGGATAAGATTTTCTCGATCGGTTTTATTGCCCAGCTTTCCATTGATGGTGGTAAGACATTTAAAACGATCGACAAGTCGAATGTGCATGCTGATCATCATGCGCTTTGGGTGAATCCGAAAAAAGATTCACATATCATCAATGGTAACGATGGTGGTACCAATATCAGTTATGATGACGGTGCCAACTGGTTCAAAGCCAATACACCGGCCGTGGGTCAATATTATGCTATCACCGTTGACGATGCCAAACCTTACAATGTGTATGGAGGCTTGCAGGATAATGGCAGCTGGTGGGGACCTTCCACGCATAAAGAAGATATTGGCTGGATCGACAATGGACAGTATGCGTACCGGATGATCAATGGTGGGGATGGTATGCAGGCACAGGTTGATACCCGGGATAATACAACGGTTTATTCAGGTTCGCAGTTTGGTGTATATGGCCGTCATAATAAAGAAAAAAGAGGTTCACAGAAATTTATACGTCCGCAACATGAATTGGGAGAAAAACCATTACGCTTTAACTGGCAAACCCCCATCCTGCTGAGCAAACACAACCAGGATGTATTGTATTATGGAAGCAACCGCCTGTATCGCTCGTTGAACAAAGGCGATACGTTAATAGCAATGAGTAATGATCTTACCAGTGGAAGAGTGACTGGCAATGTTCCTTATGGCACTATTACTACCATCACAGAATCACCGTTGCGCTTTGGATTAATTTATACCGGTTCGGATGATGGTAATATTCATCGTTCTTATGATGGTGGTTATAGTTGGGAACAGTTGAATAGCACTGAGCCTGGAGAAATGCAAAAGGTGAAGACAACTGGCAAAACAACCCTTCGACAAGCTCAGGGTTTACAAACAAATAATCTCTGGGCCAGTCGTATTATTGCCTCACAGCATAAAGAAGCAAGACTTTATTTGTCATTGAATGGTTATCGCTTCGATAATTTTGCACCCTATCTGTATAGGAGTGATGATTACGGGAAAACCTGGAAGACAATCGGAAAAGATCTTCCTTACGAACCCATTAATGTCGTCCGCGAAGACCCAAAAAATGACAGCATAATTTATGTGGGCACCGATGGCGGCCTCTATGTAAGTTTTGACCAGGGCACCAGTTTTATGATCTGGAATGGTGGCTTGCCAAAATCAGTCCCGGTGCATGATATTGCGATACAGCAAAGAGATAATGAAATTGTACTCGGTACACATGGCCGAAGCCTGTACGTGTCTCCGCTCGAAGATGTGCAAAAACTAAAACAAGACCCGGAGTGGATGAAGAAGAAAGCAAAGCCAAAGAAGGCGGCAAAAGAAGCGGAAGAGGATGATGAAGCGGTGCGAGGGAGGGATTGATAAAAAATCCACCGACGGGAAGAAGGCAGGTCAATGAGAGCGAGTTACCTGAAGAAGAAATATAAAAATCAGAAGTCCTGTTAAAAACCCTGTAGTGTTGCTACAGGGTTTTTATTGATCTCAATTGTCTGTTATCAAACACATTTCTTTAAGCAAAAGGAAAATAATAAATTTATTTGTAAAAGAACGACCATTAACCAGCCAATGAAGATTTGTTCTAAATACATAATTCTGTTTTTCTTATTACTGTTTGTCTTCAGTTGCAAAGAGCGTCAACAAGAAAAACGCCGCCCCGCCACGATTACTCCCAGGATATCAGAATCTTTAGGATTCTTAAATCCTAAAACCTCCATCACTGTAGCAAAGCAAATACCTGTTGATGAAAATAAACTGAAAAAAAATCCAGCCGGTAAACCATTAATAATTGCGATCAATAATAATATTCATATTGCAGGAGCCCCAACAATTGTTATTGCAGGTAAGCCCCAAATAATAACACCCGGTACAGATACTTTTCTTTTTCCCCAAAAAACCCTCGTTGCTGATAGCCCGGTTGTCGCTAAAATCCCCATAACTTTTATTGCCAAAGACATGACAATAAAAAACCCAAATTCTGGTTATTTCAGCGTATTTGGGAAACAGCACGGGTTGAAACACGGCATTGTAAGCTGTTTGTTAGAAGATAAACTGGGTAATCTCTGGTTTGGAACTGCCGGAGGGGTTACCAAATTCGACGGTGTGAATTTTACAAACTATACAAAAAAAAAGGGCTCATTTATAATGATGTCAGGAGTATTCTCCAGGACAAGTTGGGCAATATCTGGTTTGGCACATTAGGTAACGGGGTTTCAAAATTCGATGGCCATTCATTCACCCATTTAACAGAGAAAAGTGGCTTAGGTAATAACAGTGTTTTTAGTATGCTGCAGGATAGAATAGGAAATATTTGGTTTGCTACATGGGGCGGGGGAATTACCAAATACGATGGCCATTCTTTTACCCTTTTTACAAATAAAGAGGGGCTAATCAGTAACTATGTTTCCAGTATTCTCGAAGATAAGTTGGGCAATCTCTGGTTCGGTACAATAGGAGGAGTTACAAAATATGATGGCTATTCATTTACACAATTCACCGAAAAGGAAGGATTAGGACATAATGATGTTCACTGTATAATGGAAGATAAGGTTGGGAGTCTTTGGTTCGGAACAGAAAAGGGTGTTTCAAAATACGATGGGCGGACTTTTACAAATTATACAGAGAACGAAGGATTGATTAATAATAGGGTTTTCAGTATGCTGAAAGACCAATCAGGGGATATTTGGTTTGGAACTTTCAACGGTGTTTCAAAATTTGACGGGCTGGCCTTTACAAATTTTTCAGAATATGAAGGGCTCAGCAATAATAATATTTATACTATAATGGAAGACAAATCAGGAACCATTTGGTTTGGTACTGGGGGGGGGAGGGATTTCAAAATATAATCAACAACTTTTTTCGCATATTCCGTTAAACGAGGGACATAGTAAAAATTATATTACTTGTATTGCAGAGGATAAAGCAAGAAATTTCTGGTTTGGCACCTGGGGTGGAGGAATTTCAAAATATAACAATCATACCTTTACTCATTTTACAGAGAAAGAAGGCTTGATTAGTAATTCTGTCTAAAGTATTTGTGTGGACAAATCGGGCAATCTTTGGATTGGCACATCAATAGGCGCTTCAAAATATGATGGTCAATCTTTCACTCATTTTAGTAACAAAAATGGCTTAATTAATAATGACATTAACAGTATCCTGGAAGACAGATTGGGTAATCTCTGGTTTGGATCGACAGAAGAGATCACAAAATTCAATGGCCGGTCCTTTACGAATTATTATCAAAAAGGGGAATTAGGTTATAATGATATCAGAACTATCATGGAAGACAGATCAGGAAACCTTTGGTTTGGCACCGCAGGTGGGATCTTGAAATTCGATGGACGCTCCTTTAAGCATATTGCCGGTGATGAAGAATCAGGCACTTATACCATTCATTGTATAAAGGAAGATAAATCGGGTAATGTATGGGTTGCCTTGTATGGGGGCGGAATTTTAAAATTTGATGGGCAAAACATTACACACCTTACAGAAAAAGATGGGTTGATCAGTAATTTTGTTGCGAGTATCCAGGAAGATAAATCCGGAAATTGCTGGTTCGGCACCCGTTTTGGCTTAAGTAAAATACCTGCTGCAAAAGCAGGTATTTTCTCAAAAAAAGTAAAGTCATCAAAAACCCTTTATGAAAATAACGTTCTTTTTAAAAACTATGGGTTTACTGATAATTTTACAGGGATAGGCAATACAAGCAATATCCTATTAGAATCAAAAGAAAACAGGCTATGGGTAGGTACGAATGCTGGTGTGACCATTGTAAATCCCGCAAAAGAATTAATGGATACAATTCCGCCTACTATTCAGATCACTGCAATTAAGCTATTCAATGAAAACATTGACTGGTTAGAACTAAAACAAAAAGAAGACAGTAGTTTTTTGCTTGGTAATGGTATATGGGTTAGTAATTTTAATTTCACTAAGCTGAGTAATTGGTACAATTTACCAATCGACCTTAGTTTAACCCACAAAAACAATTTCATCACTTTTGATTTTGTAGGGATTACTATGAGCCAGTCTCAAAATGTAAAATATCAATACCAGTTGGAAGGGTTGGATAAAAACCAAAGTGCAGTAACCAAACAGCCAAGTGCATCATATGGCAACCTGCCGCCGGGCACTTATACGTTTAAAGTGAAGGCCATGAACAGTGAGGGCTATTGGAGTAACGAATCAAAATATACATTCTCCATCCGGCCACCCTGGTGGAAAACATGGTGGTTCAGGTCACTGGCCATTATTGCTTTATCTGGATTTATATTTTTTATTGGTCGTTTTATTTATGTTTCCCAGTTACGGAAACAAAGAATTGCTTTGGAAAAGCAACTGGCTGTTCAATATGAACATCAACGCATATCTTCCGACCTGCACGATGATATCGGTTCTACACTTAGCAGCATTAATATTTATGCTGGTCTGGCCCGGAAACAAACAAATAAGGATGTCCACCTTGACGCTATTACGCAAAATATTAGCGAGGTTGTAAATAAATTAGACGACATGGTCTGGAGTATTAATCCAAAATATGATTCATTCACAAGCATGATAAACCGTCTTCAGTCGTATGCCAAACCCATCTGCCATGCTAAGGGAATTAGATTTGAAGTAGTAAATGATTTGCCGGAAACAGAAATAAGGTTTAGTACCGATATTAAACAGGGTATCTATTTAACAGCTAAAGAGTTAGTCAATAATTCTATTAAACATTCAGGATGTAAAAAAATCAAAGTGGAATTTTCCAGGCAGCAGAATATGTTACATTTTTCAGTTATTGATGACTGAACAGGTTTTGACAATGACTTTATCCGCAAAGACCGCAACGGTCTCAGCAATATTTCCAGCCGGGTGGCAGTCATGAAAGGAGACCTTAAAACTGAAACCGGGAAAGGAAATGGAACAGCTACAAGCATTACTATCCCGGTTTTGTAAGAGAAAGGGGGCATTCTAAATCCGATAGATATCGAATAACACGGCAAGGTTGTAATAAGCTTGCAAATTAAAAGTTTTTACGTCACCTCCAACGGAGAGGCAGCCGGGATTTCGCAGTAGATACTTTGCGAAAGGGTTGGGTCAGGGAAGGCGAAATCCGATAACTATCGGATTTGAAATGCACAGTAAGAGAAATCTGGTATATTCCAGATTCGTTTTCATACTACCTTAGCACAATGATAAGGGTGGCCATTGTAGAAGATAATCTTTCATACCTGAAAGCCATGCAGGTACTGATAAGCAGTCAGCAGGATATGTTGCTCGTTTATACAGCGGAAAACCTTCTTTCATTAACCGCCTTGTACAGCAGCGAACCCGATGTTATTATTCTAGATATAGATCTTCCTGTCCGGAATGGGATTGAAAGGGTAAAGTTGATTAAAGAAAAAATACCCGGTACTGGCATTTTTATGCTCACTGTTTTTGAGGATGAAGAAAAAATATTCAACTCTATAAAAGCCGGTGCGCAGGGGTATTTATTAAAAAAAGATCCTCCTGAAAAAATCATCGAAGCCATTAAAGCCATTTACAATGGCGAAAGCATCCTGAATGGGAAAATTGCCCGTAAGATGCTTGAGTTTTTTAGTCGTAAGGAAAACAACCGTCAGCAGGAACTGGAGCAATTTAATCTTACCAAAAGAGAAAAAGAGATATTGCAATTACTGATTGACGGCAAATCATACAAAATAATCGCCGATACCTGCAAAATCAGTATGCACATAATATTTTCTCATACCCGCAACATTTATAACAAGATCGACATCCACTCAAGAGCGGAAATAGCCGCCAAGTTTCATTAATAGCTCCTTTAAAGTATACGCTAAAAAAAATCAGAGAAATCTGCGATTGTCCCGAATTGTTCGATAAATCATCTTTACATAGTGAGTTTCTGCTCCGTGTTTTCTCTTCTTATTCTCGTCTTATGCCTCTTGAAAGCCATAAAAGTTAATGCTTGATTACACGCTGCAGGTATCAGGGTAATAATATCCGGATACCGGCAGGAATCCCCTTGACTAATGAGCGTCGCTTATTATATGAGACATTTTATTCTGACAGTTATCACCAATAGGATGAGTATATATCAATCCATTATTAATTAATTAGACTCATAAAAATATTTTCGGTTAAGTAAAGAGTTTAACCACCATCATTTCTTTTAACTATAAACTACTGTTTATGAAAAATTCCTGGCTACGTGTTCTTTTAATGACATTGAGCGTTTTCAGTACCTTATTTACTACTGCACAATTTCCGTTTGGAAATACAACTTACTCTGCAGCTTCATATACAGTAGACGGCAGCCAGGGTGCTGTATCATTTGTAATAGGTAATAAGGCCTATACCGGTACCGGATCTTACTTACAGGAGTTTTGGGAATATGATCCTGCAACTAATGTATGGACACGTAAAGCTGATTTTCCGGGAGCAGGCAGGTTACGGGCAGTGGCATTTTCCATTGGAAACAAAGGATATGTAGGTACCGGTCAGACCTCTTTAAGCAGCACAGCCAATGATTTTTGGGAATATGATCCAAGTACTAATACCTGGACTCAAAAAGCTAATATACCAGTAGGCCGACGTCAAGCAGTTGGTTTTAGTATAGGTAGTAAGGGATATGTTGGCACAGGAGCAACAACAGCAGGAACAATTTCTACAGATTTTTATGAATATGATCCTGCTACAAATAGCTGGACAGCAAAAGCAAGTTTGCCGGCAGCAGCAAGAAGAGCAGCAGCTGGTTTTGTTATTGTTGGCAAAGGGTATGTTGGAACAGGCTTAACTACATCAAATGCTCTATTGAATTATTTTTTGGGAATTCGACCCCACTGTAACAAATTCTTCTGTAATAGCTTCATCAGGAACAATATCAGTATCAATTCCAGACAATAGCCTGAATGGCAACAATCATAGTTTAGCTATTTCCAATGTTCCGGCTGGGGCTACAATAACAGGAATCAGGGTTCAAATCACCATGCCTCATACCTGGGTTGGTGATGCTGTTATTGTTTTAAAAGCACCAAATGGCAAAATCCTTAATCTGGATTATTTACTTTCGTCAACCTTTGGAACAGGCCCCACAACTGGACTGGTTAATACCATTATCAGTTCAGCAGGTAGCACATCATTAAATGCCGGTATAAATCCATATACAGGAACATTTAAGCCCGATGCAATCTTAAGTGGCAATCCTCAAGCCGGCCCAAATGGTTATATCCCTAATGTAAATAATTTTACTTCACTTTATTCAATTCCAAATGGTAATTGGACGTTAGCCTTGTATGATGGTGGCCCGGGCGATGTTGGCACCTTAACTTCCTGGTCAATCAGTATTGACTATACACTAAATGGAAGCTGGACACAGAAAGCTAATTTTGCAGGCATAGCAAGAGCTGCTGCAGTAAGTTTTGGCACAGCTACAAAAGGATATATAGGCACAGGTTCAAATTTAAGTTCTTCGCTTAGTGATGTATATGAATATGATCCAGCTGTTAATACCTGGGCATTAAGGGGTGTAGTTGGAGCAAGAGCTGATGCAACTGGTTTTGCAATCAGTGACCAGCTTTATTTTGGACTTGGACTAAATGGAAGCAATTTCATTAACACATTCACACGCTTAAGTCCTTATTGGGAAGTGCGAAATACCACAGGCGATTATGATGAGGAGGTACAAACAGGGTCGGGTACTTGTTTTGAGTATCCTCTTACATACGATGGTACATGGAGAGGTTATATAGAATGTCCGGCTATGACACCAGGTTGTTATGCAGGTTTTTCTGTAAACAGTTTGCAGAACCTTGGTAATATTTGTTATAAAAGCAGGGTAGATGCATCAGCTTCCCCAAGAGGTGGATATGGATGGTACGGCGGTGCTGTACAGGAAGATGTTCGATTATGCCGGCGTAACTTAAGAGTTGAATTTGCAAACCAGCCGGTATCTCCTGTGGCTTTCAGAATCTTTTTCACAAAAGCAGAACTGGATGCATTGATAACCAGTTTTCAAAGTACGTATGGAATTTCAAAGTCGTATAGCGATTTCAAAATTATCAAGTATAGTGGCGGCAACCAGGATTTAGATCCATCCAACAATTCTGGGGTTAATATAAATTACGAACAAATAACACCCGTATTCACCTTCTATGGCAGTTCAAATCAATATGTATATGCCGAAATAAATGTAAGCAGCTACTCCGAATTTTATCTTGCCTTATCATCCAGGCGTTATTATAGTGATGCAGACAGTGATGGTTTTGGAAATCCAAACATTTTTGTTGTTGCTGAAACAGCTCTTCCTGGCTATGTAGCTGATAATACCGATTGTAACGACGCAGCATCGTCAGTTCATCCCGGCGCCACCGAAATTCAAACTCTATTGATGATAATTGCGATGGCCAAGTGGATGAAGGCTTGATAACAACCAATCAATTTATATTTCTTAAAGGAAGCGCTACAGAATTTTCAATTGGTTCTTATGGTATACAGAGTGTAGCCAGTGTTGGCAATAATCCGGGAAAAAGAAACTGGACAACCAGTTGGGAGGCGAATGGGAAAATGTATGTATTTGGTGGAGAGGGATTCAGTTCACAAAATGGAAGCCCTACACCCCCTGGAGGATATATGAATGATTTATGGGAATATGATCCAACCACAAATAACTGGCGTTGGTTAAAAGGAAGTAATTTCTTAGGAGCTTCTGCAACTTCAGGAACTCAAGGTGTTGCCGCGGTCTCAAATACTCCCGGCTCAAGAAAAGCAGGAATGGGGTGGTCATTGAATGGTAAAATTTACCTATTCGGAGGTTTCATAACATACATATACCTGGGCCATGTAAATGATTTTTGGGAATATGATATTGCCACTGGAAACTGGCGTTTGCTAAATGGTTCACCAACTTCCATTAACCTCTCTCCTGTTTATGGTACACAGGGAGTGTTTAATGCTGCAAATAACCCTGGCGGCCGGGAGGGGTCTTCTACATGGACTTATAATGGCAAACTATATTTATTTGGTGGTTCTACCCGTATTTCAGGTGTTGATGTAAAAGTAAACGATTTATGGGAGTACGATCCGGCTGTGAATCAATGGCGTTGGCTAAGTGGCCCGCAAACTGGAAATAATTATGAAACGTATGGAGTTAAAGGCATAGCTAATACTGCCAATATACCCGGAAGCAGGATTGAAGCATCGGTATCTAACATTGGCAGCAAAGTTTATTTATATGGCGGTGATGGTTATGCGATATCTCCATCAACCGGACCTTTGGATGATTTATGGGAATATGATCACAGCACAGGAAACTGGACCTGGGTGGCAGGAGGTTCTAATGCAGCTGCTCCAAAAGTTACAGGAACACAAGGAATTTATGGACCTGCTGTTACTCCGGGTGCAAGAGCTATTGCAAGAATGACAGTTTCTAATAATACCCTTTTCTTATATGGCGGTTTTACGTGGTATTCAGGATTTCATGCAGACCTTTGGCAATTTGATCCGGCTATTTCGCAATGGCGTTGGGTAAAAGGACCTGCTTCTGTTAATCAATTAGGTAATTACGGTTTTGCTGCAACAGAAGATCCTTCGGGGGCAACATTTCCCGGGGCCAGGTATGATGTGAAACTTAGTACCATTAATAATAACTTATATCTCTTTGGTGGTCGTGGTTACAACGGAATTAGCTCAGTAAGTGATGAAAGCCAGAATGATTTACGGAAATTCAATACTGCAACAAATAACTGGACATGGATGAAAGGTTACAGCGGCAAACAATATTATGCGGCATATGGTACAAAGGGAATTGCGGCATCTACTAATCAACCGGGTACAAAAAATGCCGCTTCAAGTGTCGGTGCCAATGGAAAGTTTTATCTCTTCGGTGGCTCAGGAAGTAACACTTATCCAAACGGAGGTATATCAAATGATCTATGGGAATATGATCCCACTACTAATAACTGGAAATGGTTGAAAGGTTCAAGCACAAACAACTCTGCCGGAAGTTATGGAACAATAGGTGTAGCATCAGCAACCAATGAACCACCATTCCGCACCAATGCAATGATGTGGAATATCGGAAACAAGATCTATATGTTTGGCGGTACTATTGGAGCTAACTATAATGATCTATGGGAATATGATCTTACTACTAACAACTGGACATGGTTGAAAGGCTCTAACACACAAAACCAAAGTGGTATTTACGGCACTAAAACTGTGGCTGCACCTGCAAACACACCCGGAGCAAGATGGCAAGGCTCCGCATTTACTTACAATAATAAACTGTATTTGTTTTCAGGTAATGGATATAACAGTAACGCAACAAGCGGGGAATTAAATGATCTATGGGAGTACGATCCGGCAACGAATAATTGGACTTGGTTAAGCGGCAATGATGCCATAAATAGTTTTGGAGTTTATGGAACTATTAATGTAGCTGCACCAACAAATATTCCTGGTAGTAGAGAAACAGCTCAATTGCATACGATTGGATTAAAAGCTTATTTATTTGGCGGCAGAGGATATGCATCTTCAGGAGGATTCCAGAATTTGAATGATACTTGGGAATATGATTTTGCAACTAATCAATGGACATGGAAGAAGGGCTTAAGTACCGGTGGAAATTCAGGTGTTGCCGGTTCATATGGAATTGAAGACCCGGCAAACTATCCTATTGCAAGATATCATGCAACGGGTTGGGCTCTTTCAGGTAAGATGTATCTTTTCAGTGGCACCTTTCGGTCCGGAGTATAATGATCTGTGGGAATATAATCCTGCTACCAATAACTGGCGATACATTAAAGGAAGGGGCAACCTAGGTAATACACCGGCCAACTATGGATTGCAGGGAATAGCTAATCATAACAATCTTCCATCATTAAGATGGCAGGCCACTGCTGCCGCTTCAGGCAATAGTTCATATATATATGGAGGATTGGGAGGATTTGCTAGTGGCTTGTCTCCGAATACCGGTAATGTTATGAATGATTTATGGAAATGGGTTTCAGGACCTGTATTCACTTATGGTAGTGAAAGAAAACTTTATGTGAATGACAATAGCATGAGTGGAGATATTTATACAACTGCTATTGGCAATAATAATAACGCTGGTACACCATCAGCGCCACTAGCTACATTAGATTTTGCAGTTAGTATTGCACAATCAGGTGATACCATTTTTGTAGATGCCGGTACTTATTTAACTCCCAACTTTACGATTGGAAAAGCGATTACCATTCTAGGCACGAATTATAATATTTCTCCTAATGATAATTCGGATAAATATCAAATGAACTTAACCAGAAATGAAGAATCAAGAATTACCGGTTCTACCATTACAATTGGTTCTGATAATATTTCAATTTTGGGTATGCGGTTTTTTCCTTCGACTACTGCTATTGGTTTTTCAGGACAAAACAGGAGTAATATTACCCTAATAAAAAATCTTTTTAATGTTGTTTCATCATCAAATACAATTTCATTTTCAGGGGCATCTTCTAATCCAATCGCAAGCAAGGACATTATTATTTCAGACAATCGGTTTCAAAGGATTGATGGTTCTTTCGGCGCTACTTTATTGTCTTTAATTAAAAAATGTGTCATTTCAAATAATGTTTTTATTGAAACGGGAAGTTTAATAAGAAGATCAACAGCAATCTCCACTTCAACTTCTACATTAATTGACAGCTCTTTATTTGAAGCAAATCATTTTAAAAATTTGAATTTCTCTTTCCGATTCAACAGCTGTTCTAATATAGATGTGCTAAATAATAAATTGGATAGTGTGGGCAGAGGTATACAATTTTTCCCAGGTACAATTTTAACAAAAAACATTAATGTGCTGGGAAATGAGATTAATAATACCAGGGCGACTCAGCCGATATTAATCAGAGAAAGTTCAACTATGGGAGTAGACAGCATAAATATTGCCAATAATATTATTAATCACGGAGTGGAAAACTATACTGGTTTAGCTGGTATGATTCACTTAGAGTTTCGTGTCGGAGTAGTTAATGGAAGTGTTACAGTATGGAATAATAAAATTCATATTTATGGCGATTATACCACGTCTTCTGTTGGTGCGCATCCGGCAATTTTAATTTCAGGTAGTCATAGAAATACGAGTATTTCTAGCAATGAATTAAATTTTTCAGCAATTAATACAAGATCAAATTTGTCTGGAACATTACCTCCAGTACCAACGGGTGTTTATATTAATACGGATGCTGATTTTTATGGCCCCATTCCTTCTAATGCTATTTTTACTGTTGAGAACAATTCAATTAGTGGTTTTAAAAATTCAATTGGATTTTATGATCCAAACAGTACTGGACAAACATCGTATGTTGGTTACGGTCAACTTACTTCCGGAGTTACTGTCAATATTAATAACAACTCCTTCACCGGTGATTCCATTTCTATCAATAACGGAACAATAAGCCAAACGGTAAATGCAACCTGCAACTGGTATGGCGGTACTTCAGCCCAGGCTGTACTAACTAAAGTAAAACCATCAACCGTAAACTATACACCCTGGCTAACTAATGGAACAGATAGTGAAATTCCAACGGTAGGCTTCCAGCCAATGCCAGATGTTTGTAATGGGATTTTACCTGTAATTGCATTAGATGCTAAAACAGATATTACCTGCTTCGGTACTGACAACGGGACAATCAATGTTACTGTAACCGGAGGTGTAGGTCCATTTACCTATGCTTGGACAAAAGACCAGGACCCATTGTTCTCATCAACTGATGAAGATTTAAGTAATCTTGAACCGGGCACTTATTACCTGCTCGTTACCGATGCAAATGGATCTGTATCTGCACAACTGGAAGTCGAAATAAATGAGCCTGAGCTATTAACCGCATCGGCTGACGGCACAAATAATCTTTGTTATGGTGTATCCGAAGGTTCTGCAACGGTAACAGCTGGCGGAGGCACAATACCTTACAGCTACATGTGGAGCAATGGTGAAACAACAGAAACCATTACAGGCCTTGCTGCAGGGGTTTACAATGTAACAGTGACCGATGCCAATGGCTGTACCGCCAATACCACCTACGAGGTAACGCACCCCAACCAGTTAGTACCCTCCATTATCAATAACTCTACAGCCTGTTCTAACATCGCTACAGCAACTGCATTGGGTGGCACAGGAAGTTACATATACGAATGGAGTAATGGCTTTAGCAGTTCAACCATCAGCAATGTACCTGCCGGGTCCTACTCCGTTACGATAACCGATGAAAACGGCTGTACAGCTATTACCAGTATTGACCTTGTTATTGGCGAAGCTTTCAATCCTTCAGCCTCAGTTATACATGTAAGTTGCTTCAATGCGAATAATGGCAGTATCATAGTTACCAATGCAAATGGCACTTCACCCTTTAGCCTAAGTATTGATGGTATAAATTTTGTAAACAATGTGACACTACCCTATACGTTCAATACGCTGGTAGCGGGCATTTATACCATTACAGTGGTGGATGCCAATGGATGCACTGGGTTTGTTACAAAAATGGTAACGCAGCCAACTGAACTGGTTGCCAGCCTTGGCACGGTGAATAGCACCTGCTTTGCACTCAGCACCGGTTCAATAAACGTGTCGGTATCGGGAGGCTCGCCATCCTACAGTTACAACTGGAGCGGTACTGGAGGTTTCAGCTCTTCACAACTGAATATAAATAACCTCGCCACAGGAAGCTATAACCTGACCGTAACTGATAAGAAGGGCTGCACAGCTTTATTGAATGCTGTAGTAACCGCTTATCCGGAAATTGTTGTTGTCACAGTTGTTACTCATATCCTCTGCAAAGGCCAGGCTAATGGTTCGATCAACCTTACTGTCAGCGGCGGTACAGGAAGCGGATTCACCTACCTGTGGAACAATAATGCAACTACAGAAGACAGGACCAACCTGGGGACAGGTAATTATAACGTTACCATAACTGATATAGGCAGTGGTTGTACAGTCTCCAGGAACTTTACTATTACACAACCTGCGACGACAATAAACCTGTCGGCAACTAAAGTGAACGTTACGGACTGTAACCTGGGTACAATTACAGCAACAGGTTCCGGCGGAACCCCCTATCCCGGACCAAACCAATATCTGTATAGTATGAATGGAACAATTTACCAGACTTCGGGTATTTTCACCGGAGTTTCAGCCGGCTCGTATACGGTTTGGGTAAAAGATGCGAATGGCTGTACAAAATCAGCAGCAGTAACTATCACAGACAATGGTAGTGACCAGTATGAAAGTAATAATAGCAAGAACCAGGCAAAATCGATCCTCTTTGCATCAACGATCTCAGCCCGGCTTGCCATAGCCACAGATGTTGCAGACTGGTTCAAGTTTACTACTCCGTCTGCCAATGCCATTTATACTTTAGTATTTAACCCTAATTCTGCTGCAAATTTTACCTTTAATATGTATGTGGCCGGTAACAATACCCCGGCACTGGTGCCGGTACCGGGAAGTATAACGCCTGTATCAAAGTCGTATAGTTTATCAGGAAATACAACGTATTATATTAGTGTTACAGGCGGACTATCGTATAGCTGCTACCAACTTGCTGTTTCCATAGCTATGGCAGCTAAATCCGTGGAACCAGATTATACAGAAAAGAGCAGGACGGTGGACACAGATTCAGAGAAGCTGAAAGCTATAGCTTTCCCGAATCCTCACCAGGGTAATTTCACCCTGCAGATCGAGTCACCGGAAACAGGCATGGTTTCCATTCAATTATTATCAGCAGATGGAAGAATGGTAACGACAAGAAACGTTCAGCTCTTTAAAGGAAAATCAAATACAGTAACCTTCACGAATATGAAAGAGGCAGTATTATTCTACCGGGTTCGCATTGGCAACCATTCGGCCAATGGCAAAATCATCGGACCGGAATAATAACAGGATCCCCCGGAATTCGTAAAAGCCGGGGGATCTTTTTTCGAGGAATACGGGTTGAACAGGGTTCGTTTCCATAGATAAGTGAAATGCGCCAATGATTTTTTCTCTCTAAAGTAATTTACAACCCGTAGATTTAATTCAAATGGAAGAACTACAGCATGAACACAATGGATTAATCGTACGTATTGCACAGCCCAAACATATCCCGTCAATACTTGCACTACAGAAATTTTTTCACCAGTATGAAAAAAGAGAAGATGATGATTTATTTCTATTCAATATAAATAACGACCCCTTTTCCAGCTCAGACTTTGAGCATATCATTATCCGTGGAGAATGTGTGATCGTAGAAAACGGAGAGGAATTAATTGGGTACATGCTCATCGACACCTGTTCTGAAACGCAGGGGCTAAAAGACCATCTGAAATGCATCTCTGTTCTAACCGAAGATGAATACCTGGAAAATGAAACCCGGCTGGCACCCCGCTTTGCGGAGCTATTTAATCCTGAATTCAAAGATGATGGTCTTAGCCGGGCAACGCTGGTGATGTTGATTTATATCAACAGAGAAAAATATAATGCTATTTTCAGTGGAATTTTTACGAACAGTACCCTGTTAATGGAAAGATTAAATCTCGGTTGGAAAATTGTATTTGATAATGGGATGTACTTTTTCCTGATTTGGGATTTCACACAATTAGATAATCCTCAGTAAATACTATAATTCACTGCGTTTAAATAACCCGGACAAATAAGTTATTATTTCTTTTTCTTCCCCCTGAACACCAAAAACAAAATCAATATCAGCAACAGCGCCCCACCACCGATATAGTAATACATCGTCATATCCATTGGCTCTTTATCCAGACCTTTATCAATGTTCTTTTGGGTCTGGCTTACATAGGTATCAATGAAAGGAAAAGAAGGATTCATTTCCTTCACCTCCCTGAACTTTACCAATGCTTTTTTATACCGGGCTTTGTCAAACAAATCCATCGCGTCTTCATAAGCCAGTGATATATCACTCATTTCCGGTTTAATATCGGCATCACTGATAAATTCCTGGGCAATGGTGCTGGGCACAATAAAATTCATCCCCTGCACTTCCTGTTTGCGTTGTTCATCTACACTTACAAATGTAGCCAGCCCGATCACTTCGCCCTGTTCATTCAATACCGGTCCTCCGCTATTACCATGTGTAATAGCCGCATCGATCTGTAAAACTTCCCAGCCATCCTTCATATTTTTCTTGGCGCTGACAAGGCCTCTGGTCAGCGTAGCTTCCGATACGGTTTCCGCAGAAAGTACAGGATTGAAAGTGGCCACTGCCGGATAGCCCAACACAAATACAGCATCGCCTACCCGCATTGCTTTATCATCTCCGATCCGGATCGTGGGATAAACATGATCCTCCTGTAATTTCAGAATCGCCACATCTTTACCGGGGATCGGCTTTCCCTGGATAACGATTTTTGCCGGTATTTCCAGGGGAACGATCTTGCCCTTGTCGCCGGTAATACCCAATACAACGCTGAAATTCTTTTTGATCTTCCCTACTTCCATCGTTTGTGAATAATACCAGGAATAAGCTTCTTTTAATGCATACGCTTCTTCATCACTCATCTTGCGGTTCATTGCATCTTCCAGAGTCTTGATATCATCACGCAAAATTTCGTTGAAAGCCTGTTCTGCAAAACCGTGCTTGGTGTCGGCATCATTCTCATCCACCACATGGGCATTGGTCATCACATAGCCGTCAGGGGTAATAATAAAACCCGACCCCATCATGGTGGTATTTAGTTCTTTCGATACCCGTTCAGTACCCTGCATCATGTACTGATCAATATTTTTAGCAAAAGTGAGCAGGTAAGTATTCCAGAATAAAGTTTCGGTAAATTTTCCAGCATCTGTCAATTCCTGTTTTACCTGTAAGGCCAGGTTATTAAGAGCTGACTCGTCAATTTCAGGGGCAATAGCACTCACAGTTCCTTTATAGGTAGCCTGTATCATGACAGTGCCGGGTTTATTACGTTGAGCAATTTGAACCGGCGTCATGACGGGCTGCTGGGAAAAAGATAATTGAGAGAAAAACACAGACAGAATCAGAAGTATTTTCTTCATAACAATTGGTTTATGGTTATGATAAAGGTAGCCTGACATTATCAGATTTCCTGCTTCGAAAATTTTATACATCAGTTGAAGCAAACTGCTAAAAAAAGCGGAACCTTTCCACACAGGCTTCCTCCAGCATCTCTCTGTCATCGGGGTGTGCAATTTCTATCAATGCCTTGGCCCTTTGGCGAAGGTTTTGTCCAAATAAATAGGCAATTCCATATTCAGTAACTACATAATGAATATGCCCGCGGGTGGTTACTACTCCGGCTCCCGGTTTTAAAAATGGTACAATGCGGTTTATTCCTTTTGCCGTGCGGCTGGTTAAAGCGATGATCGGTTTTCCCCCTTCGCTTAATGCTGCGCCCCGCATAAAATCCATTTGCCCGCCAATACCACTGTATTGCACAGCGCCAATAGAATCTGCACACACCTGCCCCGTAATGTCCACCTCGATAGCACTGTTAATGGCCACCACTTTCGGATTTCGGCGGATAACATGCGGATCATTTACGTAATCAATATCTAAAAAAGCAAAGCCGGGGTTATCATCCACATAATCATACAAACGCCGGGTTCCTATAGCAAACCCGGTAACTATCTTATTAGGATGAATTCTTTTTTGTGAATTATTGATGATATCATTATCAAATAAATCAATAATGCCATCGCTGCACATCTCGCTGTGTACACCAAGGTTCTTATGATTGGTCAGTGACTTTAATACGGCATCGGGAATAGTACCAATACCCATCTGGAGCGTACTGCCGTCTTCAATCATTCCGGCTATCAGTTTACCGATCTTCAGTTCGTTAGGACCTACTTTTGCACCGTAATCAACTTCCGGTAATTCTTCTTCCTGGTAAACCATCGAGGTAAACCGTTTGGTATGAATAAGGCTGTCACCATGTGTACGGGGCACCCGGGGATTTACCTGTGCAATGATGTGTGTAGCGGTATTAACAGCGCTTCGGGCAATGTCAACCGATACGCCCAATGAACAATAGCCATGTACATCCGGCGGAGACACCTGTACCATCGCTACATCAATATGCATCTGTTTGCGGAATAAATCCGGTATATCGCTCAGAAATACCGGAATAAAATCAGCCCTTCCTTCATTCACCGCCTTACGGACTGATTCAGATACAAACATACAGTTGATATGAAATGAATCTGCATATTGTGGTTTATCCAGTTCAATATCTCCCTGAACGGTAATAAAAGTGAGCTCCACATCCCGAAGATCAGCCGCTCTTTTTCCCAGTTCTCTCAATAAATATAATGGCGTTTGGGCACTACCTTGTACAAATACACGGTTACCTGAAT
>Ga0163155_10000312_pt1 | contig 59157 bp, 70 predicted proteins | sample OliLakLV19SP4G1_FD_148611 | JGI IMG/M metagenome (GOLD analysis project Ga0163155, IMG submission 148611) | Freshwater microbial mat bacterial communities from Lake Vanda, McMurdo Dry Valleys, Antarctica - Oligotrophic Lake LV.19.SP4.G1 | ecosystem: Environmental > Aquatic > Freshwater > Lake >... | reverse complement strand
AGTCGGCGCTCGAAATTGTCGATACCGCAAAGCGTACCGGGGCCGTCGTAAAAGGGCCGGTTCCGCTGCCGACGCGCATCGAGCGTTTTGACGTATTGCGCAGCCCCCACGTCAACAAGACATCGCGCGACCAGTTCGAAATCAGAACGCACCTGCGCCTGATGGATATCATCGATCCGACAGACAAGACGGTTGACGCGTTGATGAAACTTGATCTGCCTGCCGGCGTGGATGTAGAGATCAAGCTGCAATAGTTTTGAAGTAAGCCCGCGCGGATGGGGGCAAACCATCCGCCTGTTTTAACAATAATTTAGCCGGCCAATTGAAGCCGGCCCCTTCCAGGGCATACGCCCTGGGGTTGTTTTTTTGGAAAGGGTAAGAAAATGAGTTTAGGATTAGTCGGCCGCAAGGTCGGCATGACCCGCATTTTTACCGACGACGGCGATTCGCAGTCGGTGACGGTGCTGGACGTGTCCGACAATCGCGTGACCCAAATCAAGAAAACCGAGACCGACGGCTATAGCGCCGTGCAGGTCGCGTTCGGCAAGCGTCGCGCTTCCCGAGTGAACAAGGCCCTGGCTGGTCATCTAGCCAAGGCTGCTGTCGAAGCGGGACACATCCTCAAGGAATTTCGCGTTACGGAGGCTGATGTTGCCGCCTTGCAACCAGGCAGCAAGATCGGCGTGGACCTGTTTTCCGTCGGTCAGCGCGTGGATGTGACTGGAACGACCCAGGGTAAGGGGTTCTCCGGCGCAATCAAACGCCACCACTTCTCGTCGAACCGTGCCTCGCACGGTAACTCGCGTTCGCACAACTCGGCCGGTTCGATTGGTCAGGCGCAGGACCCGGGCCGGGTTTTCCCCGGAAAGAAAATGGCCGGCCATCTGGGCGACGTGACGCGCACGACGCAAAGCCTCGAAATCGTGCGTATTGACGCTGCACGCCAATTGCTGATGATCAAAGGTTCCGTTCCCGGCAGCCGTGGCGGCGATCTAATCGTCCGTCCCACCGTCAAGCCGCGCAAAGCCAAGGTTGTTGTGGTGCCCAAGGCCGGCAAGGGAGGGAAATAATGGAACTCAAACTGATTGACGACAAGGGCGCCAGCAGTAAAACCGTCGCAGCTTCGGATGCCCTGTTCGGACGCGATTACAACGAAGCGCTGATCCACCAGATCGTCACTGCCTACCAGGCTAATGCGCGCCTCGGCACACGCGCGCAGAAGGGCCGCAGCGAGATTGCCAAGTCGAAGAAAAAGCCTTGGCGGCAAAAGGGTACCGGTCGGGCCCGCGCTGGTAAGGCGTCGAGCCCGTTGTGGCGCGGTGGCGGACGGATTTTCCCGAACTCCCCGGACGAAAACTTCACGCAAAAGGTCAACCGCAAGATGTACCGCGCGGGCATGGCCTCGATCCTGTCCCAGTTGGCTCGAGAAGACCGCCTCAAGGTGATTGAGACTTTCATGGTGGATTCGCCGAAGACCAAGATTTTCGCCGAGAAGGTGAAGAACATCGGCATGCTCGATTCACTGCTCCTCATCACCGACAGCACTGATGAGAATCTTTATCTCTCGTCGCGTAATCTGCCCAACGTGCTGGTTCTGGAAGTGGGTGAAATCGACCCGGTTTCATTGGTCCACTACAAGAACGTGCTGCTTACCCGCGCTGCAGTGGCCAAATTCGAAGAGGTGCTGGCATGAACGCCGTTACCAAATTTGCGAATGATCGCCTGATGCAGGTTCTGCTTGCTCCGCAAGTCTCCGAAAAGAGCACCTTCGTTGCTGAGAAGAATGAGCAGGTCGTGTTCCGCGTCGCTTCGGATGCGACAAAGCCGGAGATCAAGGCTGCTGTCGAGCTGCTTTTCAAGGTCCAGGTCGAGAGCGTTCAGGTTCTGAACGTCAAGGGCAAGGAAAAGCGCTTCGGCAAGTTCATGGGTCGTCGGAACAACTGGAAAAAGGCTTACGTGTCACTCAAGCCTGGCCAGGAAATCAATTTTCAGGCTACGGAGTAGACCATGGCCCTCATAAAAGTTAAACCCACTTCTCCCGGACGCCGCAGCGTAGTCAAGGTCGTCAATCCCAATCTGCACAAGGGCAAGCCCCACACGGCATTGCTTGAGCCCAAGTCGAACAAGGCCGGTCGCAACAATACCGGCCGCATTACGACGCGGCACCAGGGTGGTGGCCACAAGCAGCATTATCGTGTCGTCGATTTCAAACGCGACAAGGATGGCGTGCCGGCCAAGGTCGAGCGTCTTGAATACGACCCGAATCGCAGCGCAAACTTGGCATTGTTGTGTTACGCGGACGGTGAGCGTCGCTATATCATCGCCACCAAGGGCATGGTTGCAGGTACGCAACTGGTATCTGGCTCGGAGGCTCCGATCAAATCGGGCAACGCGCTTCCGCTGCGCAACATCCCGGTTGGGACCACCGTGCACTGTGTCGAGATGATGCCTGGCAAGGGTGCCCAGATCGCGCGTGCGGCTGGTACGTCGGTCCAGTTGCTCGCCCGCGAAGGGAGTTACGCGCAGCTTCGTTTGCGGTCAGGCGAAATCCGCAAGGTCAACGTCGATTGCCGGGCAACCATTGGTGAAGTCGGCAACGAGGAGCACAGTCTTCGTTCCATCGGAAAGGCCGGTGCCAAGCGCTGGCGCGGTATTCGTCCGACGGTGCGCGGTGTCGCGATGAACCCGATTGACCACCCGCACGGTGGCGGTGAGGGCAAGACCGCAGCAGGCCGTGATCCGGTCAGCCCATGGGGGACCCTCACCAAGGGTTACCGCACTCGTCGTAACAAGCGCACTAGCGGCATGATTGTTCAACGCCGCTATCAGAAATAGGTGATCTATGGCACGTTCAGTTAAAAAAGGCCCTTTCGTGGATGCCCACCTTGTCAAAAAGGTGGAAACGGCGCGCTCCGGCAACGACAAGCGTCCAATCAAGACTTGGTCACGTCGTTCGACGATTCTGCCCGACTTCGTCGGACTCACCATCGCGGTGCATAACGGCAAGCAGCACATGCCGGTCTATATCTCGGAAAACATGGTTGGTCACAAGCTTGGCGAATTCGCCCTGACCCGTACTTTCAAGGCCCACTCGGCCGACAAGAAGGTGGCGGCACCGTCCGGCCCACCCAAGAAGTAAAAGGAACGCTACATGGAAACTCAAGCGAAACTGCGCGGCGTCCGGCTCTCTGCCCAGAAAGGCCGGCTAGTTGCCGACCAAATCCGTGGTCTGACCGTCGAAAACGCCCTCAATCTGCTCGCCTTCAGTCCGAAGAAGGGAGCCCGTATCATCAAGAAGGTGCTCGAGTCGGCCATCGCCAACGCCGAACACAACGACGGTGCCGATATCGACGAGCTCAAGGTCAAGACAATTTATGTGGAAAAGGGCACCGTATTGAAGCGATTTACGGCGCGGGCCAAGGGCCGTGGTAACCGAATCATCAAGCCGACCTGCCATATTTTTATCACTGTCGGTGACGAAATCAAACCAAAGAAGGGCGCCGCCGCTAAGGCCGCGGCCAAGGTCTAAGGGACAGCTATGGGACAGAAAATCCACCCGATCGGTTTCCGTCTTTCGGTCAACAAAAACTGGAGTTCGCGCTGGTTTGCAAACAGCAAGAACTTCCCCGGCATGCTCAATGAAGACCTCAAGGTGCGTGAGTACCTGAAGAAGAAGCTTGCCCACGCCTCGGTCGGCCGAGTCATTATCGAGCGTCCGGCAAAAGATGCGCGCATTACCATCCACAGCGCGCGGCCCGGTGTTGTCATCGGCAAGAAGGGCGAGGACATTGAGGTGCTCAAGGCCGACCTTCGGAAACTGCTTGGCGTGCAAATGGTGCATGTCAACATCGAAGAGATCCGCAAGCCGGAGATTGACGCTCAATTGATCGCCGACTCGATCACGCAGCAACTCGAAAAACGCATCATGTTCCGTCGTGCCATGAAACGTGCGATGCAAAATGCAATGCGGCTTGGCGCCCAGGGCATCAAGATCATGAGCGCGGGGCGTCTGAACGGCATCGAAATCGCACGTACCGAGTGGTACCGCGAGGGCCGTGTGCCCCTGCATACGCTTCGTGCCGATATCGACTACGGAACCTCCGAGGCGAAGACGACTTACGGCATCATCGGCGTCAAGGTCTGGGTCTACAAGGGTGAAGTGTTGCCCAAGAGCGAGCAGCCCATTGCGGCACCGATGCCGGCATCGGACGAAAATGCCGTTGCGCGCAAGGTAAAGAAAGCCGCTCCGCGGCCGAAGACCGCCGGTGAGTCTATGCCCGCTGAGAAAACCGCAGGTGAAGCGCGGCCGGGTGGAGACAAGCCCAAGACGACCCGCCGTGCACCTGCCAAGAAAGCTGCAGGCGCTGACGAGGCCAAGCCGGAAGTAAAGGCAGAGGATGCCAAGCCGAAGACCGCGGTCAAACGCGTCGCCAAGAAAACCACGACGAAATCCGCTGAGTAAGCGGATCAGGAGCCAAGCATGCTTCAACCAGCACGAACAAAATACCGCAAACAGCAAAAGGGCCGGAATAAGGGCGTTGCGACCCGCGGCAACAAGGTGTCTTTCGGCGAGTTTGGCCTTAAGGCAACCGGCCGCGGCCGCCTTACCGCCCGCCAGATTGAGGCGGCTCGCCGTGCCATGAGCCGTCATATCAAGCGTGGCGGCCGGATCTGGATCCGGATTTTCCCGGACAAGCCGATTTCACAGAAACCGGCAGAGGTTCGCATGGGTAACGGGAAGGGCAACCCCGAGTATTTCGTTGCGGAGATTGTCCCCGGGAAGGTGCTTTATGAGATGGATGGCGTCAACGAAACCCTCGCGCGCGAGGCGTTCAAGCTGGCGGCTGCAAAACTGCCCATCCGAACGACGTTTGTACATCGGCTTGTGGGGTAAGACATGAAAACCAATGAACTTCGTGCCAAGGACGAAACGCAGCTTGGCGAAGAGCTGAGCAATCTGCTGAAGGCGCAGTTTTCCCTGCGTATGCAGAAAGCGACACAACAGCTAACGAATACCAGCCAGTTGAAGAACACGAAACGCGATATCGCGCGCGTGCGCACCATCCTGGCCGAAAAGACGAGGGCAAAATGACCGAACAGAAAATCAAGACGATCCGCAGCCTCACCGGCCGGGTCGTAAGCGACAAGATGAACAAGACGGTGACCGTCCTGATCGAGCGCCGGGTGAAGCACCCGCTGATCGGCAAGATCGTTGTGCGCTCCAAGAAGTACCATGCGCACGCAGAGACCAACGAGTACAAGCAGGGCGACTTGGTGACCATCGAAGAGTGCCGTCCGCTCTCGAAGACCAAAGCCTGGCAGGTTACGAAGCTGGTGGAAAAGTCCCGCGCAGTCTAAGAAGCTTGCGCAAGTCCTGTTTCTAGGATATATTCTCTGGCTACCTTCCTGTCAGCTCCATCCCGAGCCGGGACGGTTAGCCAGAAGCATTTCAACCCGTACGGGTCCAAAACTGTCCGCAGAAAGTGCCCTCGTTGGCGTTGCGGAAAAGTTGGAGAGGAAATTAAATGATTCAGATGCAGTCGGTTTTGGATGTCGCCGACAACACCGGTGCGCGCTCTGTCATGTGCATCAAGGTGCTGGGTGGCTCAAAGCGTCGCTACGCCCAGATCGGCGACGTTATCAAGGTCAGCGTGAAGGATTGCGCTCCGCGCGGCCGCGTAAAGAAGGGCGAGATTTATCATGCCGTCGTGGTTCGTACCGCCAAGGGCGTGCGCCGCAATGACGGCTCTCTCGTCAAATTCGATGCCAATGCGGCCGTTTTGCTCAATGCAAAACTCGAGCCCATCGGTACGCGCATTTTTGGACCGGTCACGCGCGAGTTGCGTACCGAGCGGTTCATGAAAATCGTGTCGCTGGCACCTGAAGTGCTTTAACGGCGAGGCTAGGAGCTCAGTTATGGAAAAAATCAAGAAAGGCGACGACATCATCGTCATCGCCGGACGCGACAAGGGCAAGCGGGGTGCTGTCCTTCGCCGTACCGACAAGGATCATGTGGTCGTTGAGGGCGTCAATCGTGTCAAAAAGCACGTCAAACCCAACCCGATGAAGAATCAGACGGGTGGCATCGTCGACAAGGATATGCCGCTGCATATCTCCAACGTGGCTCTTTTCAACCCGCAGACCCAGAAGGCGGACCGCGTCGGTGTCAAGGTCCTCGAAGACGGTCGCAAGGTTCGTATATTCAAGTCCAACGGCGAAGCCGTGGACGCCTGAGGGAGATTGATCAATGGCTAGGCTCCACACTTTCTATAAGGACAAGGTTGTGCCCGACCTGGTCAAGCAGTTCGGTTACAAATCCGTAATGCAAGTGCCGCGCATTGAGAAAATCACCCTCAACATGGGCGTCGGCGAGACTGTAAACGACAAGAAAATCCTCGATAACGCCGTCGGTGACATGGTCAAGATCGCCGGCCAGAAGCCGGTCGTTACCAAGGCAAAAAAATCCATTGCCACCTTCAAGGTGCGCAAGGGTTACCCGGTCGGTTGCATGGTTACGCTGCGCGGCCAGCGCATGTACGAGTTTCTCGACCGCCTCGTTTCAGTGGCGATTCCGCGCATTCGCGACTTCCGCGGAATTCCGGGTCGTGCTTTCGACGGCCGAGGCAACTACAACCTTGGTGTCAAAGAGCAGATCATTTTCCCGGAAATCGAGTACGACAAAATCGATTCCCTGCGCGGCCTGAACATCAGTATCACCACCACCGCAAAATCGGACGCGGAGGCGAAAGCCCTCCTCGTTGCTTTCAAATTCCCGTTCAAGAACTGAGGACTGCGTAATGGCCAAGCTCGCCGTAGTCAACCGCGACAAGAAACGTCGCAAGATCGTAGCTAAATTCGCCGCCAAGCGCGCCGAATTGCTCACTATCTTGAATAATCTGAATCTTTCCGACGAAGAGCGTGCGGAGGCGCGTGCCAAGTTCCAGGCATTGCCCCGTGACGCTTCCCCGGTGCGACTTCGCAATCGTTGTGCACTAACCGGTCGTCCCCGCGGTGTGTACAGCAAGTTTGGTCTGTCGCGCAGCAAGTTGCGCGATATCGCGATGCGCGGGGAAATTCCCGGCATGACCAAGGCTAGCTGGTAAAGGAGTGTTTTCATGAGTATGTCTGACCCGATAGCCGATATGCTGACCCGGATTCGCAACGCCCAGGCGGTGCGCAAGACTTCCGTATTCATGCCGGCTTCCAAGCTCAAGCAGTCGATCGCCCAGGTCCTCAAGGACGAGGGGTACATCGATGAATTCAAGGTCGTTCTTCGCGAAGGCAAGAGCGATTTGGAGATCGGCCTCAAGTATTACGCCGACCGTCCGGTGATCGAGAAAATCGAGCGCGTATCGCGCCCGGGCCTGCGCATATACAAGGGGCGTGACGACCTGCCCAAGGTGATGAACGGCCTCGGTGTGGCGATCGTTTCCACGTCGCAGGGCGTAATGACAGACCGTAAAGCACGTGCCACCGGTGTCGGCGGCGAAGTGCTTTGCATCGTGGCGTAAGAGGCAACCATGTCACGAATCGCAAAATACCCAGTTCTACTCCCCAAAGGTGTCGAGGTAACCCTCGCTGCAGCTGAGGTCTCCGTAAAGGGACCTCTCGGCGTCCTCAAGCAGTCGCTCAACGGTGACGTAAAGGTCGAAAAAGACGGCGACAGGCTGCTTTTCGCCGCGGCTAACGACTCGCAGCAGTCGACGGCCATGTCCGGAACGCTGCGTGCACTGGTTGCAAATATGGTCACTGGCGTGACCACCGGATTCCAGAAAAAACTCACGCTGGTCGGCGTTGGATACCGCGCACAAGCCCAAGGAGACAAGCTTAACCTCACGCTCGGGTTTTCCCACCCGGTCGTACACCAAATGCCCGAGGGCGTGAAATGTGAGACCCCGACGCAGACCGAAATCCTGATCAAGGGTTCGGACAAGCAGGCGGTCGGTCAGGTTGCTGCCGAAGTCCGCGCATACCGTTCGCCTGAGCCCTACAAGGGCAAGGGTGTCCGCTACGCCGACGAGGTGGTGGTGATCAAAGAGACGAAGAAGAAATAAGGACAAGCCATGACCGATAAAATTCAATCACGCGTCCGCCGCGCCGCCCAGACCCGGCACAAGATCAGCCAGTTGCGCGCTGTCCGTCTGTCCGTGCATCGCACCAACAGCCATATTTATGCCCAGGTGATCGATGCCAGTGGCGGTAAGATTCTTGCTGCCGCGTCTACCGCCGAGAAGGAAGTGCGCACCCAACTGTCGAACGGCGGTAACAAGGCTGCCGCCGAGCTCGTTGGCAAGCGTATTGCCGAGAAGGCAAAGCAACTCGGGATCGAGCAGGTCGCGTTCGACCGCTCGGGCTTCAAATACCACGGCCGGGTGAAAGCCCTCGCTGACGCCGCCCGTGAGGGCGGTCTCAAGTTCTGACAAGGAACGACAATGGCAAGAATGCAACCCAGGATGCAAAACAACGAAGAGCGCTCGGATGGCCTTCGTGAAAAAATGGTCGCGGTCAACCGCGTCACCAAGGTGGTCAAGGGCGGGCGCATCATGGGCTTTGCCGCACTCACCGTTGTCGGTGACGGAGACGGCGGCATCGGAATGGGCAAAGGCAAGGCGCGTGAAGTGCCTGTCGCCATGCAAAAAGCCCTGGAAGAGGCGCGTCGCAAGATGTTCCGTGTCAGCCTAAAGAACGGAACTTTGCACCATGCGGTCATCGGCCAGCACGGCGCCTCGCGCGTGCTCATCCAGCCGGCATCGGAAGGTACCGGAATTATCGCTGGCGGCCCGATGCGCGCGGTGTTCGAGGTTGTGGGGGTCACCAATGTCCTGGCCAAGATCATCGGCTCGACCAATCCATACAACGTCGTCCGTGCAACGCTCGACGGGTTGAAGAAAATGAACACCCCGTCTGAAATTGCTGCAAAGCGCGGCAAGACGATTGACGAAATTCTCAACTGAAGAGAATGGCCATGGCTGACAAAAAAGTGAAAGTGACGCTGATCAAAAGCGTCATCAATTGCAAGGAAGCACATCGCGCCAGCGTGCGTGGACTTGGGCTTCGCAAGATCAACCAGACGGTTGAACTCGTCGATACCCCGGAAGTGCGCGGCATGATCAATGCCGTCAATTACCTCGTCAAGGCCGTCCCGGCCTGAGATGGCATACAGGAATCACGATCATGGAACTCAATACCATCAAGCCGGCGTCCGGCGCGAATCGGAAACGGCGGCGAGTAGGCCGCGGAATCGGCTCCGGACTCGGTAAAACCGCTGGCCGTGGCCACAAGGGACAAAAGTCCCGCTCCGGGGGGTTCCACAAAGTTGGTTTCGAAGGCGGGCAAATGCCGCTGCAGCGTCGCCTCCCGAAGCGCGGCTTCGTCTCGCTCACGCGTGCCGATTGCGCCGAAGTGCGTCTTTCCGATCTGCAAAAAATCAAGGGCGACTCGATTGACCTCGCCGCACTCAAGGCTGCCGGTGTAGTCGCTGCGGGCGCTTTGCGCGCCAAAGTCATTCTTTCCGGTGAACTGACGCGCAAGCTTGCGCTGACCGGTATCGGTGCCACCAAGGGTGCGAAGGCGGCCATCGAGGCGGCCGGCGGCAGCATAGCCGTGCCAGAAGTCAAAGTGGTCGAGGGCAAGAAGGTCGAACGCAGGAAAGCTCGGGCTGAGAAACGCCTCGCCGCTGCGAGCGCACCGGTAGTAAAGGCCAAGCCTGCCGCCAAGCCCAAGACCGACAAGAAGCCAAAGAAGGGCGAGTAAGCCCGTCCCGCACTCACCATGGCAACTTCCTCCTCTCAAATCGGCAAATCCGGCAAGTACGGCGACCTGAAAAAACGGTTGATGTTCTTGCTTGGTGCGCTGGTCGTTTTCCGCATCGGTGCGCACATTCCGGTGCCCGGAATCGACCCTAACGCGCTCGCCGATTTGTTCAAGTCCCAGCAAGGCGGGATCCTCGGCCTGTTCAACATGTTTTCGGGTGGGGCGCTGTCTCGTTTCACGATTTTTGCGCTGGGCATCATGCCCTACATCTCAGCGTCCATCATCATGCAGTTGATGACCGCGGTGTCGCCGCAACTCGAGCAACTCAAGAAGGAAGGCCAGGCCGGACAGCGGAAAATAACGCAATACACACGTTATGGGACGCTTCTGCTTGCGCTGTTCCAGGCCACGGGCATTTCGATCGCCCTGGAGTCGCAGGCCGGTCTGGTCATGGATCCCGGCCTGATGTTCCGCTTCACCACTGTTACGACGCTTGTCACCGGTACCATGTTCCTGATGTGGCTGGGTGAGCAGATCACTGAACGCGGGCTCGGCAACGGCATCTCTATCATCATTTTCGCCGGTATCGCGGCGGGCCTGCCGAGCGCCATCGCCGGCATGCTGGAGCTAGTGCGTACCGGTGCGATGGGGCCGCTGGTGGCTCTGCTGATCGCCGGTGCAGTCGTGCTTGTGACTTGGGCGGTATGCTTTGTCGAGCGCGGCCAGCGCAAGATACTTGTCAATTACGCCAAGCGGCAGGTCGGTAACAAGGTCTACGGCGGGCAGGCGTCGCATCTTCCCTTCAAGCTAAACATGGCCGGAGTAATCCCGCCTATTTTTGCCTCGTCAATCATCCTTTTTCCTGCCACCATTGCCGGCTGGTTTGGTGCCCACGAGGGGATGACATGGCTGAAGGACATCGCCGCGACCCTTTCGCCCGGCCAGCCCATCTATGTCATTCTGTATTCTGCGGCCATCGTGTTTTTCTGCTTTTTCTACACGGCGTTGCAATACAATCCGAAAGAGACGGCGGACAATCTCAAGAAGTCGGGCGCCTTCGTGCCGGGCATCCGTCCGGGCGACCAGACTTCGCGTTACCTTGAGCGCATCCTCACCCGTTTGACGCTTGCCGGCGCAATCTACGTCACCCTCGTCTGTCTGCTGCCCGAATTCCTGATACTTAAATGGAATGTGCCGTTTTACTTCGGCGGCACCTCATTGCTCATCATAGTTGTGGTCACGATGGACTTCATGTCCCAGGTGCAGGCATACATCATGTCGCACCAGTACGAGAGTCTGCTCAAAAAGGCAAATTTCAAGGGGGCAGGGTTCCCTTCCCGGTAACGGGGGGACGAGGAGCGCATGTCGAAGGAAGACGTAATTCAGATGCAGGGGGAGATTGCCGAGACGCTCCCAAACGCGACGTTCCGCGTGAAGTTGGAGAACGGGCATATTGTTCTGGGACACATTTCCGGCAAAATGCGTATGCACTACATACGCATTTTGCCGGGTGACAAGGTGACGGTGGAGTTAACGCCGTATGACTTATCGAGGGCGCGGATCGTTTTCCGCGCCAAGTAAAGGAGAAGACCATGAAAGTACTGGCTTCGGTAAAGAAAATCTGCCGTAACTGCAAAGTCATTCGTCGCAACCGCGTGGTACGCGTGATCTGCAAGGATCCGCGCCACAAGCAGCGTCAGGGTTGAGTTTGTCCGGCGCGGCCCCGGGTTGGGCGGCGCCGATGGTCAAAAGTTGATTCTTAAGCTATAATTTCGAGTTTCGCGTTTCCAGCGTGCAGTTAATTAAGGTGACAGTATGGCCCGTATCGCAGGCGTAAACATTCCGAACCACCAGCATGCCGTTATTGCCTTGCAGGCGATTTTCGGCATCGGCAGCGCTCGCTCCAAGGCGATCTGTGTATCCGCGAACATCAAGGCGGCGACCAAGGTCAAGGACTTGTCGGAGCCGCAGATGGAGCGTCTGCGCGAGGAAGTGGCGCGTTTCACGGTCGAAGGCGATCTGCGGCGCGAGGTGTCGATGAACATCAAGCGACTCATGGATCTTGGTTGCTATCGCGGGGTCCGCCATCGCAAGGGCCTGCCGCTTCGCGGTCAGCGCACGCGCACCAACGCCCGTACCCGCAAGGGTCCGCGCAAGGCTGCAATTGCAGGCAAGGTCCAGGCCGGCAAATAGCCGTTAGCAGCATCGCGCATACATTGATTTATTGAGGATAAGCACAAATGGCTAAGCCCCCAGCCCAGCAGCCGGCGAATACCCGGGTTCGGAAAAAAGTTAAGAAGAACGTTGCGGAAGGCATCGCGCACGTTCACGCGTCGTTCAACAACACCATCATCACCATCACCGACCGCCAAGGTAACGCCCTCGCGTGGGCGACGTCCGGTGCGGCCGGTTTCAAGGGGTCGCGCAAATCGACGCCCTTCGCCGCCCAGGTCGCCGCGGAGAGCGCCGGCAAGGCCGCGCAGGAATGTGGCGTGAAGAATCTTGAAGTACGCATCAAGGGTCCGGGACCCGGACGTGAGTCGGCAGTTCGCGCACTCAACGCCCTGGGTCTGAAGATCACCAGCATCTCTGACGTTACGCCGGTGCCGCACAACGGTTGCCGCGCGCCGAAACGTCGCCGTATCTAACGACTGACGAGAACCTCTTATGGCACGCAACCTAGATCCCAAATGCCGGCAGTGTCGCCGGGAAGGCGAAAAGCTTTTCCTCAAGGGCGAAAAATGCTTCACCGACAAGTGCGCCATCGAGCGCCGCGCATACGCCCCTGGACAGCACGGTCAGAAGAGCGGGCAGCGGCTTTCTGACTTCGGCAAGCAATTGCGCGAAAAACAGAAGGTGCGTCGTATTTACGGCGTTCTCGAGGGCCAGTTCCGGCGTGTTTACGCCGAAGCTTCGCGCCGCAAGGGTGTTACCGGAGAATCGCTGCTGCAGATTCTTGAATCTCGCCTCGACACCGTCGCCTATCGCATGGGCTTTGGTTCGTCGCGCACCGAGGCGCGCCAGGTGGTTCGCCACAACGGCATCCTCGTCAACGGCAAGCGTGTCAATATTCCGTCGTACCAAGTGAAGCCGGGCGATGTTGTCGAAGTGGCCGACAAGTCCAAGACGCAGTTGCGCATCAAGGCCGCCGCCGAGGCCGCTGAATCCCGTGGCACGCCCGAGTGGATGGAAGTGGATGCGAAAGGCCTCAAGGGCACTTTCAAGGCGCTCCCGCAACGTTCTGAACTGCCGGCTACGATCAATGAAGCTCTGGTAGTCGAGCTGTATTCGAAGTAACGCATCACTGCACAAGGACTTCCCATGCAAACCAGCGGATTTCTGAAACCGCGTATCATCGATGTGCAGAGCATCTCCACCTCCCACGCAAAAGTGGTAATGGAGCCGTTCGAGCGCGGCTACGGCCACACACTTGGCAACGCGCTGCGTCGCGTTTTGCTCTCCTCCATGCCGGGCTTTGCGCCGACTGAGGTGCAGATTTCGGGCGTGTTGCACGAGTACTCCACAATCGAAGGGGTGCAGGAGGATGTCGTCGACATTCTTCTCAATCTCAAGGGCGTCGTGCTCAAACTGCACAACCGTTCCGAGGCGTTGCTTACGCTGAAGAAAAAGGGCGAGGGTGCGGTCACTGCCGCCGATATCGAAGTGTCGCACGACGTCGAGATCATCAATCCCGAGCACGTCATTGCCCACCTTTCACCCGGTGGCAAGCTCGAGATGGAAATCAAGATCGAGAAGGGCCGCGGTTACAATCCCGGGAACCTGCGCGAAGTTTCCGAAGAGTCAAAGGGTATTGGCAAGATCATCCTTGACGCCTCGTTCTCGCCGGTGAAGCGGGTTTCCTACGCGGTCGAGTCTGCCCGCGTTGAGCAGCGCACGGACCTTGACAAGTTGATCCTCGACATCGAAACCAACGGTGCGATCGAGCCGGAAGAGGCGGTGCGTTACGCCGCATCCATCCTCGTCGACCAGCTTTCCGTGTTTGCCTCGCTCGAAGGCACGCCCGCTGCGATCGAGGCTCCGCCCAAGATCACTGTTGACCCGATCCTGCTTCGTCCGGTGGATGATCTCGAACTGACGGTTCGTTCGGCAAACTGCCTCAAGGCCGAGAATATTTACTACATCGGCGATCTGATCCAGCGTACTGAAACCGAACTGCTCAAAACGCCAAATCTCGGTCGCAAGTCGCTCAACGAGATCAAGGAAGTCCTGGCTTCGCGCGGGCTTACCCTTGGCATGAAGCTGGAAAACTGGCCACCTGCCGGCCTCGAGGCAGTACGCAACTAAGACAGGTGGCGCCTCGGCGCCGCCTGCAACCTGTAACAAGGACATAAGAACATGCGCCACCGTCTTGGACTGAGAAAGCTGAACCGCACGTCGAGCCATCGGCTCGCGATGCTCCGCAACATGACCAATTCCCTGCTCAAGCATGAGGTCATCAAGACCACGTTGCCCAAGGCGAAGGAGTTGCGCCGGGTTGTCGAGCCTATGATCACACTCGGCAAGAAGCCGTCGTTGTCCAATCGCAGGCTGGCGTTCGACCGCCTGCGCGATCGTGAAATGGTGACCAAGCTGTTCAACGAGCTTGGTCCGCGTTATGCCAAGCGTCCTGGCGGCTATCTGCGCATTCTGAAATTCGGCTTTCGCCAGGGAGACAATGCGCCTATGGCTCTGGTCGAACTGATGGATCGCCCGGAAGTTGTGGAAGAGTCTGCTACCGAGGCGGCCAAAGCCTGAGCGCTTTCCAGGCAAAAAAAGGCTGGCGATTCGCCAGCCTTTTTTTTTGCCATGCGCACTGCGGCGGCGCCCTATGACTCACAAGTCCTTCCCGGGCGGTTCATGATGAGCCTGGGTTTCGTAATCGAAGCGGACAAAGATCTGGCCTGAGTCGGGTTCCTCGATACGCATCACCAGTCGAGCAGCCGGCGCGCCGTCCGAAGCTTCGGAGTCATAGCGTACTTCCACCATCGGTTCGAAGCTGACTGTGTCGCGTATTCTGGAATCGCCAAACTGCAACTCACGCAAGAGCAGCTTGTCACCGCGTTGCAAGATGCGAACCGAATCGAGCGCCAGTACAAATTGCGCCGGGTCCTCCGCGCGCAGCACCAGACCGCGCCAGAGTTGCTCTCGCGACAGCGACTGGATCAGGGGATTGTGCGGGTCGTTGATCTGGACCAGATGGCTGAACTTCATGGATTTTTGCCTCGTTCCTTGCCCCCGCCGGGAAAGGCCAATCGTCTGGAAATCCCCGCCAGTCGGCGCTTTGCGGGTGATCGTCTCCTGGATGCCGGAGTGTGCATCAGTCCGCCAACAGTAAGCCCACGCCGCCGACCGACAAGGCGACGCCGCAGGCGATGCGCAGCGTGATGCGCTCCTCGCGCAGCAACAACGCGCCGAAGGCGAGGCCGAAAAGCGGAGAGGTTGCCGCCACCGTGGAGACCACCGCCACGCTGCCCGTCGAAAGGGCCTGGTACAGAAACAGCATCGCTCCGCCATTGCACAAGCCGACGGTCATAAAGAGGGGCAGCATGTTGCGTCGCACATTTGCAGCACGTTGTCCGCATGTCAGCCCGATGATGGTGACGAGGACTGCCGATGCCGTGTAGCCGATCAGGACCGCAGCAAAAGGATTGTTCCACAGGCCAAACCCGGCCTTGGTGAAGGTCTGTGCCACGGCACGCACCAAGCCCGCACCGAGCGGAAAGACCAGGGCGATCAGCGGCCATGCACGCGGCGTGACGCGCCCACCCAGTGACAGCAATGCACCACCGGCGACCACCACCACGGTTCCCGCAACAATGGACGGTGTGATGTGCTCACCGAGGAAAACGATCGCACCGGCGATGGCAAACAAGGGGGTGGACCCCGACAGTGCGCCGGCCGTGCCCGGGCCCATCCGGCGGTTCGCCTCAAAGCCGAGCAGTGTCGCCAGAGCCGGGAAAAACAAGCCGGTGACGGCGAAGATCAGCGCCGCCCGCGTGTCCCATCCGGACAGATCCAGCATTAAGGGCGACAACAGCCAGAGGATGGCGCAGGTGGTGGGCAGGCTGATTGTGGCACCGGAGAGCGGTGCAACCTGCGCCAGCCCGCGCCGGCCGATAACCAGGCCGGCACCGAAGCACGCGGCTGCCAACAATGCCCACAGGACTGACGTCGGCATCGACGGCTAAGCGAGCAGAATTACGCGGTAGTCGTTGACATTCGTCCTGGTCGGACCGCTGACGACGAGATCACCGAGTGCGTGAAAAAAGCCGTAACCGTCGTTATTCGCAAGCAGCTTTTTCGCCTGAATATCGAGCGCGGCCGCACGCTCCAGCGTATCGGGCGCCAGCAGCGCGCCGGCATTGTCCTCTGAGCCATCGATGCCGTCGGTGTCGGCGGCAAGCGCCCAGGCGTTCCGCATGGCATCGAGTTCGACGGCAAGCGATAGCAAGAACTCCGAGCATCGTCCGCCGCGGCCCTTGCCGCGGATGGTGACGGTGCATTCGCCGCCCGAGATCAGCGCGACCGGGGGGCGAAACGGACCGCCGTGCGCCTTGATCTGGCGCGCCAGCGCCGCGTACACCTTGGCCACCTCTGCCGCCTCGCCGGTGACGCTGTCGCCGAGCACCACCGCCGTGATGCCGTTTTGCTCGAAGAACCCCGCCGCCGCGCGAAGCGATTGTTGCGCGGTCGCAACGACGCATGTGCGCACACGGTCAAACACATTGCTACCCGGCTTCGGCGTCTCGGCTACCTCTCCGCGTACCCCGCGCTCAAGGTGGGCCACCACCGTGGCGGGCGCCTTGACGCCATAGCGCGCAAAAATATCGAGCGCATCCTGATACGTGCTCGGATCGGGCGAGCAGGGGCCGGAGCCGATGTGCGTCGGGTCGTCGCCGGTGACATCCGAAATGACCAGCGCCAGCACCTGCGCCTTGCAGGCGGCGGCGAGCCTGCCGCCCTGGATCAGCGACAGGTGCTTGCGCACGACATTCATGTCCTGGATCGGGGCGCCGCAACGCAACAACTCGCGTGTCGTGTCCTTGAGCTCCTCCATGCTGATGCCGGGGACTGGAAGCGACAGCAGCGCCGATCCGCCCCCGGACACGAGCACCAGCAGCAAGTCGTCCCTGCCGAGCGATTTGGCCAGCCGGAATACCTCGCGCGCCGCGGTCTCGCCCGATTCATCGGGGACCGGGTGTCCGGCCTCGATCACCTTGATGCGATTGGTCAACAGGCCGTGCTGATAACGCGTGATGACCAGACCGGAAAGCGCCGCGGCGGCCGGCCAGTGCTGCTCCACCGCAAGGGCCATCGATGCCGCCGCCTTGCCGGCGCCGACAACCACCGTCCTGCCCTTGGGCGGAGCGGGCAGGTGTGGTGGCAGAATTTTCTGCGGGTCGGCGGCGGCTACCGCGGCGGCAAAACTTTGTGTCAGCAATTGTCTCGGATCCATGGCGCGAAGCTACCAGCTTTCCCCCCGGGTCGCCATGCGACAGTGTGCGATCGCCGGTACGGCAATGCCGCGCGTTAGGACTTTGCCGCGCTGCGCGGTGTGCGCCAGATGTGCAGGTACCAGAATGCCGGGGCCGTGGCCGGGAAAAAGAACATCAGGCCGAAGGCCCACAGTACCCGGTCGGTGAGTCGCATGCTGCCCAGACTGAGCGCAAGATAGACCTCGGTGATCAGCACGCTCAGCGCGACGGCCGCATTCAGATAGACGAAGTACCGGTCGGACAGCGGATGCGTGTCCAGTCCCGGTGTCGTCGTCGCCGTCAGCGTGAAGTCGCCGTAAAGGGCGGCGGTGGCGTAGGCCGCCGCCCAGAGAACGAAAAACCCCAAAAGCAGTTTCGCCGACTTGGGCATTGGTATTGCGGGCTTCGCGCCGCCTGCCGCTGCCGCTGACTCAGAGCAGACCCATCATCCGCAGTACCGCGCGGTTGAGGGTCGTACCGGCGGTGCTGAACTTGTCCATGATGGTGAAGTGATTGTCGCCGGGCGAGGCGTAGTCGCCCGAGATGACCTTGCCCCAGGCCTTGTTGAGGATGGCATTCTGGTCGTGAAAGCCGCGCGGCTCGGCGCTACCCACCGCGGTGCACAGCGGTGCATCGGTGGCCGGGGGCATCAGTGCAGGACTGACCTTGGCCGCGGTTTTTTCGGTCAGCCTGATATCGACATTGACGAAATTCGCGCGCGTCAGCGGACGCAGGTCGTACAGGCCGCTGACGGAGAACCCGCCCTGGAAGATTTTTTTCGGCAGGTCACTGGCGAATCGGGGCCATTGTGCCGCCATCATCATCGCCGTCAGGTGGCCGCCGGCGGAGTGGCCGGCAATGTAAATGCGCTCCGGATGCGCCCCGAAGTTGCTGGCGTTGCGGTACAACCAGGCGCTGGCCTGCAGCATCTGCCTGACGATTTCCTCCACCGTGACCGCGGGGCACAGCGCATAGTTTGGAACGGCGACAGTGATCCCGGCCTTGCAAAAGGCCGGCGCGACAAACGAGAAATCGTTCTTGTCGCGGGCGCGCCAGTAACCGCCATGGATGAACATCAACAATGCCCGGCTGGGGCCGTGCGAGCGAAAGACGTCCAGCTTTTCCATCGGGTGGGTGCCGTAGGGCACGTCAAGGTAGCCGGGCAGACTGGCGCGCGCCTGCTCGGATTCCCTGTCCCAGCGGGCAAAAATGTCGAGCGCGTTGGGTACGCCGGGGCGGGGGTCGTACAGCGAGTCGTTATTGGTGGCCATGGGTCGTCCGGTTGGGGTTGGTTGCGGGGTTGGTCGTTATGCGTGGCATTATCACGCAGCGGCGGCATCCGGCCAAGATGCGCCGGTTTTTGGTTCAGGCCTGCCAGCTCACGTCCTGGAACAGCGCGATCAGTGTCTGGCGCAGCCAGCGGTTGGCCGGGTCGTCGTGATAGCGCTGGTGCCAGAACTGGCGTATGTCCAGGCGCGGCAGGCGAATGGGAACCTCCAGCGCCCTGATCGCGGCCGGCTCGCGGAAGGCCGCAGCGAGCGGCAGCGGGATGGTGGCAACCATGTCGCTTGCGGCGATGATCATCGGCAGTGCCAGGAAGTGCGGAATGCGCACGCCGATGCGCCTCGCCAGCCCCAGGCGTTCCAGTTCCCGTTCGACCACATAGTGGCCGGTACCCTGCGCCTCTGCCAGCGCATGGCTGGCCTGCATGAATTGCCTGCGGCTGATGCGTTCGCCGATTTCCGGATGCCCGCGGCGCACCACGCAAACGTAGTGTGAGCTGAGCAGCCGCCGTTGCACCACGCCGGTGGTGAGATCGGGTACATAGCCCACCGCAAGATCGACCTCGCCCGACTCCAGACTGCGACGCGTGGCTTCGGTGGAAAGCTGCACCGTCCGGAAGCGCACGCCCGGCGCCTGCCGCCGCGCGTAATCGATCAGGCGCGGCAAAAAAACGATCTCCCCCACATCCGTCATGATCAGTGTGAAGGTGCGCTCGACCGTCGCCGGGTCGAAGGCGCGCCTGCGGCGCAGACCCGCGTCGATGCGCGCCAGCGCCTCGCCGACCGTGGCCCCCAGTTCATCGGCGGCCGGTGTCGGCAGCATGCCTTGTGCGGTGCGCACGAACAGGCGGTCGCCGAATTCGGTGCGCAGGCGACGCAGCGCGTTGCTGACTGCCGGTTGCGACAGCCCGAGGTCTTCGGCCGCGCGTGACACATTGCGCAGCCGCCACACGGCGTCAAACACGGTCAGCAGGTTGAGGTCCATCGACTGGATGTTCATGGATAATTATTCACAATCAGAATAGGGATTATTCCAATTCTGCCATTTACAAATAATGCCTGCAGGTTTGTAATGTGCTTGCAAACGCTTCCGCAGGAGGACAGCATGAACGCACCCGACAAGATTGAGGCCGCGCAATGGCCGGGCACCGGCTCCAGCCGCGTGCCCTACAACACCTATACCGACCCCGCGCTGTACAAAAAAGAGCTGGAACGGTTTTTTTACAGCGGGCACTGGATTTACGTCGGTCTCGAATGCGAGATTCCCAACCCTGGCGACTTCAAGCGATCCTGGGTCGGTGAGCGCTCTGTCATCCTGGTTCGCGACGCCGACGGTACGGTCAATGTCATCGAGAACCGCTGCGCCCACCGCGGCGTGGTGTTTTGCCAGAAGGATTATGGCAATGCCGCCGACTTCACCTGTCCTTATCACCAGTGGAACTACGACCTCAAGGGCAACCTGCAGGGCGTGCCCTTTCGCCGCGGCGTCAGGGTCAAGGACGAGAACGGCACCCGCGTCAACGGCGGCATGCCGGCTGATTTCAAGCTTGAGGACAACGGCCTTGTCAAACTCAGGGTCGCCCTCAAGGGCGGCCTCGTTTTTGCCTCCTTCGAGCACGATATCGAAGACCTCGATACCTACCTTGGCGAAATACGTCCCTGGGTCGAGCGCGCGTTCGACGGACGCAAGCTGACGCTGCTCGGTTATTCGCGCCAGCGCATTCCGGGCAACTGGAAGCTGATGCAGGAGAACATCAAGGACCCCTACCATCCGGGCCTGCTGCACACCTGGTTCGTCACCTTCGGCCTGTGGCGCGCCGACCAGCGCTCCGAAATGGTCATGGACGCGCGCGGGCGCCACGCCGCGATGGTCGGCTACCGCAGCAGTGGCGGCAAGGGCGAGGTGACGCAGGGTGTGAGCAGTTTCAAGGAGAACATGAAACTCGAGGACGATCGCGTGCTCGACGTCGTGCCCGAGGCGTGGTGGAAGGGGCCCACCGCCTGCATGCAGACGATTTTCCCTGCGCTCATCATCCAGCACAACGTCAATTCGATTTCGACGCGGCAAATCGTGCCGCTCGGACCCGACGCCTTCGATTTCGTCTGGACGCATTTCGGCTTCGAGGACGACACCCCCGAAATGACGCGCCGGCGCCTGCGCCAGGCCAACCTGTTCGGCCCGGCCGGTTACGTTTCCGCCGATGACGGTGAAGTCATCGAGTTGTCCCAGCACGGCTTTGCGCAGAACAACGCCAACAACACGCTGTGTGAACTGGACGGGCGTGAAGCCGGCAGCGTTCCGCACAACGTCACCGAGACGCTGATCCGAGGCATGTACAAGTATTACCGTGAAGTGATGGGGCTCTGACATGGGCGAACACAATCCGCTGCTCGATATCGCCCTGCGCCTGGAGGTCGAGAACCTGTATGCGCGCTACGCCGACTGCCTCGATCACGGCGAGTTCAAGGACTGGCCGGATTTTTTCACCGAGGAGTGCACCTACAAACTCATCCCGCGCGAGAACCACGACCGCGGCCTGCCGCTTGCGACCCTGGCGTTCGAGAGCAAGGGCATGCTGCGTGACCGCGTTTTCGGCATCTCCGAAACGCTGTTCCACCAGCCGTATTACCAGCGCCACATCGTCTCGGGCGTGCGGGTGACCGGCGAGGAGGGCGGGCATATCCTTGCCGGCGCCAATTACCTCGTTATCCGGACCAAGAAGAACCAGCCGTCAGACCTGTTCAACGCCGGGCGTTACATCGACCGCCTGGTGCGCAGCAACGGCCGACTGTTGTTTGCCAGCAGGCTTTGCGTGTTCGACACCGAGCTGATTCCCAACTCGATCATCTACCCGATCTGAGCGCGGTCTCCGGCACGCTCAGTACTGCCCGCGCGGCTCCAGCCCGAGAGCGTGCTGGCCGTACATGGTGCTGACGGCGTCCCAGTTGAGGCTGATGTGCCGGCCCACGGCATGCACGTCGCGCCAGGCGCGCTGCACCGAGTTCGACATCTGCAGACCGGCACCGCCCACCGCCTCGAACAGCGCGGTTGCGCCCTGCGTGGACAGCCTGACCGCATAGGCCTGGTCGCGGCGGTTGCGTATGCGTTTTTCGACACTGATAGGCGTGCCGTTGGCCGCGTCCTGTTCGACGTCGCGCGTATCGCGCAGCAGCAACAGCTTGGCGGCGTCGACCGCGGCGGCCGCCTCGGCGATGCGCGACTGCACCTGCGGGAACTCGGCCATGCGCGCGCCGCCGCCGGCGACCGCGCCGCGCGTGGTGCGCGTGCCTATCCAATCGACAAAGTCATCGAGCGCACCCTGCACCATGCCCAGCGCAGGCGTGCAGATGCACACCGGCAGGCCGGCGAGCAGCGGTATCTTGTACAGCGGATTGGTGTGCACCTTCGCCCCGGGTGGATTGTTTGACGAGGCCTCGGCAAAGGTGATCCGGCGATGGGCCGGCACAAACACCGCGTCCTTGATGAGCACCGACTTGCTGCCGGTGCCCGACAGGCCCACGGTATGCCAGTCGTCCTCAATGGTCGTTTGTTCGCGCGGCACGATGATAAATCCGGCGTCGGGGCGCGCACCTTCGATCGCCTGCGGGAAGGTTACGCCCAGCAGATACCACTCGGTGTTGTCGCAGTTGCTGGTGAAGGACCATTTGCCGCTGACCATGTAGCCGCCTTCTGCGGCGCTGGTCTTGCCGGCCGGCGCATAGGAGCCCGACAGTATGGCGTCCGGATTGGCCCAGACGTCTTCCTGTGCCTCGATCGGGAACAGCGCCAGCAGCCACTGGTGCACGATGCCAAGGGACACGCACCAGGCCGAACTGCCGCAACCGCGCGCCAGTTCAAAGTTGATTTCCACCAGTTCGCTGAAACCGTATTCAAAGCCGCCGAATCGCGCCGGCTTCATCAGTTTGAACAACTCCGCAGCACGCACCTCGTCTATGGTTTCGCGCGGCACGCGCCGATTGCGCTCGGTGTCCTCGGCGCGCGCGCGCAACACGGGCGCGAGCGCCTGGGCGCGGCGGCGCAGTTCTTCAAACGGAATGCGCGCGGAGGCCTCGAGACCGCCATGGGCCAGTTCAGTGGCTGAGTTCATGTTCTCCTCCTCAGGAGTGGGTGCCGCTGGTTGTCGCGGGATGGGGTCATGGCCACCCCGTACGTTGGTAAATAATTCAAACAGAAATTATTTGAATTTGCAAACAAAATTTAATCTTAAAATGACGCACTGCACAATAATGCTATTAAAAAACATAATGAAATTATCGAAATAGTATTTTTTTCAAGCCCAGCCCCTGAAAAATTATTTGTATCTGCAAATAAATTATGGATAGAATTATCCATGTTTGAGAATCCCCGACTATGAATATCGATAGCGTCCTGATCGACCCGCCGGATGCCGATGCTGTGACAAGTTTCGACCTTGAGTCGACCTTGCCCTACTTGCTCAATCGCGCCGGAGTGCGCATCGGGGCAGCATTCAGCGAAGAAATCCGCAGCTTCGGCTTGTCGCTGCACCAGTGGCGCTTGCTGGCGTCGCTGTCGAATGTCGCGCCGCAAAGCGTCACCGAACTTGCCGCGCACACCAGCATAGAAGTCTCGACCCTGTCGCGCATGGTCTCCGCCCTGGTGGGTGGCGGCGTGCTCGCGCGGGTGCGTTCGGACGGCGATGCGCGCGCCGTCAGCCTGACGCTGACCGACGAGGGGCGGGAGCTTACCAGGCGCATCATCCCGGTCGCCGCACTGTATGAGCGCATCGCGCTATCTGGTATGAGCGCCGATGAGGTGGGCCTGCTCAAGGCATTGTTGGTAAAGGTATATGACAACGTGATTTCTCTCGGGCCCAGAACGCCGCTGCGACGCAAGAGCGCCGGCAAGGCGCCGGTCATGCGGGCTGGCTTAATCAGTCAAAAGGGGCAGGCGGTCTGAGCAGCGCGCAATTCCCCGCACCCAATACAACATGCATACCGGCAGGGGCCGGTGCCAAAGGAGGCAACACCATGCAAGGAAAGATCGGACTCGAGGAACACTTCGCCATCGACGACACGCTGCAGGATTCCAACGGTTTCCTGCCCGATGCGGTGTGGCCGGAACTGCGCGACCGGCTGATGGATATCCACGACAAGCGACTGCGCCAGATGGACGAACACGGCCTGGAAATGATGATCCTCTCGCTCAACGCACCGGCTGTCCAGGCCATTCCCGATCCCAGGCGCGCGAACGAGATTGCGCGTCGCGCCAATGATTTTCTCGCCGAACAAGTCACCAAACGCCCTGATCGCTTCCAGGGCTTTGCCGCACTGCCGATGCAGGACGCGGATATGGCGACGCGCGAACTCGAGCGCTGCATGAAGGACCTGAAATTCAAGGGCGCGCTGGTGAACGGTTTTTCACAGGTCGGCGATGTCAATACCGTGGTCTATTACGATGCGCCGCAATACCTGCCGTTCTGGGCCGCGGTCGAGCGCCTCAATGCGCCGTTCTACCTGCATCCGCGCAATCCGATTCCCGCCTGGTCGCAAATCTACGAGGGCCACCGCTGGCTGATGGGCCCGACCTGGGCGTTCGGGCAGGAAACGGCAGTGCATGCACTGCGCCTTGTGGGATCCGGTCTTTTTGACAAGCACCCGGGCATCAAGATCATCCTCGGCCACATGGGCGAGGGTCTCCCCTACAGCATGTGGCGGATCGACCACCGCAATGCCTGGATCAACGAAAAACCCAAGTACCCGGCCAAGCGCAAGATCGCCGAGTACTTCCAGGAAAATTTCTGGCTGACCACGTCGGGCAACTTCCGCACGCAGACGCTGATCGACGCCATGCTGGAAATCGGCTCCGACCGCATCCTGTTTTCCACCGACTGGCCGTTCGAGAACATCGACCACGCGGCGATCTGGTTCGACAACGCCAGCATCAGCGAGGCCGACCGTATCAAGATCGGGCGGCAGAACGCAGTGGACCTGTTTGACCTGAAGCTTTAGTATCGCGACCGGCCCCGGCGCCGCGCAGAAACCCTTCGCGCACCTGGGCACTCGCATGGCATTCATTGCAAAAAATTTCCCGCCGGCATTGAGACAGGCGGGACGATACCAGTGCAAGGAGGAGGCAGATGGCATTCCAGGTAACGCTCAAACCGAGCGGACACAGTTTTACCGTCGAACCGGGCCAGAAGATTCTCGACGCGGGGCTTGCCGCCGGCCTGTTCATGCCCTACAGCTGTCGCAGCGGGGTGTGCCGCACGTGTATGGGTAAAGTAAGCGAGGGCGGTGTCGATTTTGGCGCCGTGCATCCGACCTACCTCCCGGATGCGGAAAAAGCCAAGGGCTGCGCGCTGCTATGCCAGGCTACGGCGCACTCCGATCTGGTTATCGACGTCAAGGAACTCGAAGGTCTGGCCGGCATCACTGTCGGCAAGGTGCCTTGCCGCGTCGTCAGTATCAGCCGTCCGTCAGGCGATGTTGCTGTGCTTGACCTGCGCCTGCCCATGAACGAGAACATGATGTTCGTCGCCGGCCAGTATGTGGACCTGCTGCTGAAGGACGGCAAGAAGCGCAGCTATTCCATCGCCTGTCCGCCGCAGCCTGAGGGCGTCTCGCACGTGCAATTGCACATCCGCCACCTGCCGGGCGGCCATTTCACCGACAAGCTGTTCGGCGGCGGAGTAAAGGAGCGTGACGTGATGCGCTTCGAGGGCCCGCTCGGTTCGTTCTATCTGCGCGAAGACTGCGACAAGCCGATCGTTCTCGTCGCCAGCGGCACCGGCTTTGCGCCGATCAAGGCAATCATCGAGCACGCCATTCGCCGCACCATCAAACGGCCGATGCGACTGTACTGGGGGTGCCGTGCCAAGGCCGATTTATACATGCTCGACCTGCCGCGAAAGTGGGCGGCGGAGCAGCCGAATTTCCAATTCATTCCGGTCCTTTCGGAGCCGACCGCGCAGAATGCCTGGTCCGGACGGACCGGACTGGTCCATCAGGCGGTGATGCAAGACCTGCCCGATCTTGCCGGATATCAGGTCTATGCCTGTGGGGCGCCGGTGATGGTGGATGCCGCCCGCGCCGATTTTGTCTCCCGTTGCGGTTTGCCCGAAGCCGAGTTTTATGCCGATTCCTTCCTTACGGAGAAGGAGCGTGCATTGGCCTAGCGGCTGCGGTAGCGGATACCCGCAGAAACGTGAACAGTTGGATCGAGTGTGTGGGCGCAAGCCCCAGTCAAATCCTGGCAGTCCGGCGCCATCGTGGCCCCGCGAGTTTGCCGAAAGGAATGGTTTTATGTCAATGTGGATGCAGCTTGCCAGCGTGGAGCATCGCCTCGGCTACGTCAATTGCGGCGGCGTACGCACGCGCTTTCTCGAGGCCGGGATGGGCAACAAGCAAGCGCTGCTTTTTCTGCACGGCAGTGGCGGATACCTTGAGGCATACCTGTCGAATGTGCGCGCCCATGCCGAACATTTTCATGTGCTGGTGCCGGACATGATCGGCCACGGCTATACCGATAAGCCCGATCATCCGTACGAACCGCGGCATTACGTCGAGCATCTAAGGGGCTTTTGTGATGCACTGGGGCTGGAGCAGGTGCATCTGTCCGGGGAGTCGCTTGGGGGATGGGTCGCCGCGCGGTTTGCCACCACCTATCCTGCCCGCGTCGGACGCCTGGTGCTGAACACGGCGGCGGGCGTGCACTATGACCCGGCCGTGAGCGACCGTATTTACAGCCTGTCGACCAAGGCGGCGGCCGAGCCCAGCCGCGACAATATTCGCAAACGCCTGGAATGGTTGATGCTCGACCCGAGGCGGGTGACCGATGAAATGGTGGAGCTGCGATACCGGATCTACACCCAACCCGGCTACGCGCGTGTGATGCAGCACATCATGTGTCTGCATACCGAGAAATACCGTATTCCCAACCTGATGAGCGAGGCAGAGATGTCGGCCGTTCGCGCGCCGACGCTGGTGTTATGGACAAGCCACGACCCGGGCAGTTCGGTGGACATTGGCCGGCGTCTTGCAGGATGGATACCGGGAGCCAAATTCGTCGTCATGGATAACTGCGGGCATTGGCCGCAGTTTGAGGATGCCGACAACTTCAATCGCATCCAGATCGAGTTTCTCCGCGAGGGCGCGCCATGACTCGGCCGGAAATCGGCGCGCGCCTGGACCATCTCCTGGTTGCATCGCCCGAGCCCGGCCGTGGCGCCGCGTCTGTGGCGCAACTGCTGAACGTGGGCGTCGAGCCATGCGGCGACATGCTCGCCTGCGGCGGGCCTCGCGCGGCGGTGTTGTTCCACGAGGGCTCGAAAAACACCCTGTCCGTGATCGCGTTTTCATTTGAAACTGTTGCCGAGCTTGAAAGATTCAGGGCGCGTCTGCTCCGGGAGGGCGCTGCGATCCGGCCAAACTGCTCACCGGTATTCGCGGACGATGCATTTTGCGTTGCCGATCCGGGCGGTGTCCTGGTGGCGTTTGGCCACCGCGATCGCCGGGCTGATTCCGCCGGGGACGGCCCGGCGGCGCGCCTGCAGCATGTCGGCGTGCGTACCCTGGATATTGAACCGATGCGCGATTTCTACGAAAAGGTCCTGCATTTCGTGATCTCCGACAAGGTCGAGGATGATGACGGCGTGCAGCGTGCCGCGTTCCTTCGTACCGATGCCGAGCACCACACGCTGGCGCTTTTCCTCGCGCCGGAAGCGCGTCTTGACCACCTTTCGTTCGATACCCCGGACCGGCGTGCGATATGCGACTGGGCAGACCGGGTGACAGCGCGTAGGATTCCGCTATTCTGGGGTCTCGGCCGCCACGGACCCGGCAATGACTTGTTTTTCATGGTCAAGGACGCGGACGAAAATCTGGTCGAGTTTTCCACCGAACTGGAAATCTGTGAGCCGGACAGGCCGGTGGGAAACTGGGCTTACACTAACTGGACCATGAACCTGTGGGGTCAGGCGTTCATGCGCTCGTAAGATGAAGATTTAAACTGAGGGTCCGGGTGCCGGTGCGACGCAAGGGATGTCGCCCGAGCCGGCCCGGATAAAGCGCAACATAGAATGCAAACCGGTAACTTTCACGGCGGCATCAACCGCCGCAAACCACGAGTCACGGGCCAGTCGGAACATCGCGACCCGGATTCAATATCAAGGAGGAGCAAATCATGATTCCAGGTGACGGCAAGGTCGCAGTTGAAAACAAGACGTCGGTAGTCAAACCCTACGTGATGTCGCACGGCACGCTCGAGTGCTACAGCCTCAAGGACTCGCGCAAGTTCTACGAGGAATTCCTCGGCCTCGAATGCGTACGCCACGCCAAACCGGCGATGGTCATCCGCTGCGGGCTGAAATTCCATGTGGTTTGCGTCGAGGTGGGTGAAGCGGTACACCCCACCAACGTGCTCAATCACTGGGGCGTTGATGTGCGCAGTACCGCAGAGGTCGATGCCGCGCACAAGGCGGCCAACGAGATGAAGGAAAAGTACGGCATCCGCCAGGTGCTGCCGGTGCAGAACATGCACGGCGTGTACTCGTTCTACCTCGAGGACTGCGATCACAACTGGTGGGAAATACAGTACTACGACGGCTACCAGCACGACGACATGTACGATTTCGGCGACCGTTTCGCGATGGATGACGGCGTCGATGTGCGCAGCCTGAAGGAACTCGAAATAAAGACGAGCAATTAGTGTTCGTCCTCGCCACACTGCTCGTCTCGGGCCGGCGCGTTGCCGCGATGCGCGTTGCCGGCCGCTACTGGCCGCTCGCGACCGCTGCGCGCGCCGCAGGCGTGCCCGGCCTTGAGGGTGATCTCGAATCCTTGTTCTCGGCGTGGACCGCGGCTTTGCCGCGGCTGAAGCGACTCGTGAAGGCGATAGCGGCAGGCAAGGCCGGCGCGCACGGCAGCGTGCCCGAAGCAAAGGCCCGCCTCGACACGCCGCTGCGCCGCCCGCCCAAGATCATCTGCGTTGGCGCCAACTACGCCGACCACCTGGCTGAAATGAACGCGAGCTCGATCAAAAAAGTGAAAGGCGTTCCGCCGTTCTTTTTTCTCAAGCCGCCGACCACCGTGTTGTCCGGTCCCGGTCCCACTGTACGCATGCCGCGCGACTGCAGCAATCTCGACTGGGAAGCCGAGATGGTGGTGGTGTTCGGCAAGGGTGGCAAGAACATCCGCCCGGAAAAGGCGCTGGAGCATGTCGCCGGCTACACGCTGGGCATAGACTTCACCGCGCGCGACCTGTTCTCGGCTCCGGACAGTTTTTTCAAGTTCAACTTCGTTCTGGGCAAATGCCAGGACACACTTTCGCCGGTGGGCCCGGCCATCGTGCCGGCGGACTTTGCCGACGGCGACGATCTGCCCTTCGCGCTGTCGGTGAACGGCGTGCAAAAACAGTCGACCAGCACCCGCCACATGATTTATTCGCTGGCCGAGCAGATCGCCGGTGTCAGCCGCGGCGTGCGTATCGAGGCGGGTGACCTGATGTTCACCGGTTCGCCTGCCGGCGTTGGGCTGCCGCGCGGCGAAAAGCTTGCACCTGGCGACCGCGTGCGGGTCGAATCGGCGCCGATAGGCGCAATGGAAGTAATCATCCAGCCGCCGGTTTAGCGGCGACTGACTTGTTTTGCAGGTTTTGAACAATTGAACGGTATTCGCACCACTCACACCAGACCCGGCAAGCGGGCCAGACCCATCACAAAGGAGGAAACACCATGAAATCGAGTCGTCGTAATCTGTTGATCGCCGGGGCGCTGCTTGTCCCCGCCCTGTTTGCCGCTCCAGCGGCACTGGCCCAATCGGGCCCGATACGCGTTGGCAGCACGCTGGCGCTGACCGGCCCTCTGGGCGCCACCGCGGTAATGCAGAAAATCGCCGGTGAAATCTACGTCGAACAACTGAACAAGCGCGGCGGCCTGCTTGGACGCCAGGTCGAGTGGATACTCAAGGACGATCAGTCCAAGCCCGACCTCGCGCGCACCTTGTACGAGCAACTGGTCACCGTTGACAAGGTGGACCTGCTTACCGGGCCGTATGGCACCGGCGCGACCCTGTCTGCCATGGGCGTGGCACAGCGCTACAACAAGATCCTCCTGCACAACACCTTCGGCCTGCCGGCCCTCGCCAAGTACGAAATGCAGTTCTCGGTATCCGGCGGTTCCTACGAAATCGAAACCGTGTGGCCGAGTCTGGTGTTCGACGCCGTCGCGTCGGCGCCAAAACCGCCCAAGACCGTGGCGGTGCTGGCGAGCAAGTTTCCATCGACCCACTTTGTCACGCAGGGTGCGCGCGAGGTCATGAAAAAGCGCGGCCTGACCGAAGCCATTTACCTCGATTGGGATTTCGGCAACCGTGATTTTGGCGCGATTGCCGCACGGGTAAAGGAGGCCAAGGCCGATTTTATCTGGGTCGGCGGACTCGGGATCGACGGCAACCTGCTGCTCGATGCCATGAAAAAAATAGATTATGTGCCGCCGCTGATGTTCGTCGCCTTTCCCGCGCCAGGCCCCATGGTCAAGTCGCCCGACGGCAAAAACGTGCTTGCATTCACGGTATTCGAGGAACACGCACCCTTCACCAGCAATCCGGTGGCGGCCGAGTTCGTCAGGATATTCCACGAGCGTGCGGCAAAGGCCAACGTGCCCGACACCTCGGTCGAACTGATCGCCTCGGTGGCTTACGCCACCTGGCAGGTTCTGGAAGCGGCGGTGGTCGCGACAAAAAGCCTCGATGACAAGGTGCTCGCCGCCTGGATCAAGAAAAGCCAGGTCGACACCATTATCGGCAAGATGCGCTGGGACGGTACCAACAACTTCATGAAGGGCAATGATCATTACAAAGTGAAGCAGGTGCAAAACGGCAAGTGGACGGTGGTCTGGCCGCGCGAGTTTACTGCACCGGGGGTCAAGTTGATCGCGCCATAAGCGGCCGCAACGTTATCAACTCCATGCACGAACGGGGATGGCCATGACTGATCTTGCCGCTACCGGACGCAATGCGGCGGCGCACGTCAATCCGATGCTGTTGTCGCACGGCACGCTGTTGTGCCGCAACCTTGCCAATACCCGGCGCTTTTACGAGGAGTACCTGGGTGTCGAGGTGGTGCGCCACGCCAAGCCGGCGATGATGGTGCGCCTGCGCAGCGGCATGTACATCGTCTGCGTCTGTATCGGCGAGAACGTTCCCAACCAGCACGTGCTGACCCACTGGGGCCTCAACGTCGCGACGCGCGAGGAGGTCGACGCCGCACACGCGGCGGCCCTAGAGCACAAGGAAAAATACGCTATCCGCAAGATACAGAGCGTGCGCGAGCGCCACGGCGCCTACGGCTTTTACCTGCAGGACCTCGACTGCAACTGGTGGGAGGTGCAGTACGAGGCGCGTCGCATTGACGATTTTTTCAACGCCGGCGACAAGTTCGGCAACGACGTCATCGCCACCGATTCCACCGACTCGCACGAGTAAGCATCACCCTTCACTCACAGAGAAAAGGAACATGAGTTCATACAAACTGTTGACTTATCAGGCAAGCGCGCAGTCAGGCAAGCCGCCCCGCGCCGGCCTGCTTATCGGTGACACCGTCTATGACGCGCAGAAAATAACCGGCGTCGCCGCCTACGAATCCGTGCTCGGTGCGCTGGGCGAATGGGCCAAGGCGAAAAAAGCGTTTGCACTGGCTGAACGCAACATCGTCTCCGGCAAAAGCCGCGCCAAGGGCCAGGCACTGAACAAGACGAGGCTGCTCGCGCCGGTGCTCTACCCCGGCGACATCTACTGCGCCGGAGCCAACTACACCGACCACATGGCCGAAATGGCCCGCGTCACCGGCCAGCCGCCGGGGCCGAACATGAAGGAGTTGGGCGAACTGCCCTGGCACTTTCTGAAGACTTCGCGCGCCAGCATCGTCGGCCCCGGGGCCAGGATAAGGCTGCCGGCCATTTCCAAGGCGGTGGACTGGGAGATCGAGCTCGCCGCGGTCATCGGCCGTACCGCCAAGGATGTGCCCGTCGGCAAGGCCCTTGGCTACGTCGCCGGCTGGACCATTGCCAACGACCTCTCGGCGCGCGACGTGATGAAGCGCCCGAAAAATCCGCCCGCCTCGCCGTTTCACATGGACTGGATCAGCCAGAAGTGTTTCGACGGCGCCTGTCCCCTCGGCCCCTGGATCGTTCCGTCCGAGCAGATCAAGAATCCGCACAATCTTGCGCTCAAGCTGTGGGTCAACGGCGCGCTGATGCAGGACTCCAACAGCAACAAGCTGATATTCGACACCGCCGAGCAGATCGCCATGCTGTCCTCGCGCGTGACGCTGCATCCGGGCGACCTTATCCTCACCGGCACGCCCGCAGGCGTCGGCATGGGGCGCCAGTTGTTCCTCAAGTCCGGTGACGTGGTGCGGCTGTGGATAGAAGGCATAGGCGAGATGAGCCATAGTATGGTTTGATGCCGCTAGTGTGCCGTGCCGTCGGTTTTGGCGCGGCATCGAAAAAACAGGGGCAGCCGGCTGGAAAGCCGCGCCAGACGTGGCTTTTCAGCCGGTTGCCTTAGCCTTATAAAAAAGGAGGAGAACGAGATGGCCATCACCATTACCGTCAACGGCAGGCGGCACACCGTCGCCGCGCCGGACGACACACCGCTGCTGTATGTGTTGCGCAACGAGCTCGAACTGAACGGTCCCAAATTCGGCTGCGGTCTCGGCCAGTGCGGTGCTTGCACCGTGCACCTTGGCGGCGACGCCGTGCGTTCGTGCCTGATCCCGGTTTCCGCGGTGAAGGCGCCCGTCATCACCATAGAGGGCCTCGGTACCGCCGACAAGCCGCATCCGGTGCAGGCGGCATTTGTCGCCGAGCAGGCGGCGCAATGCGGTTACTGCATCAACGGCATGGTGATGAGCACCGCTGCGCTGCTCAAGCGCACGCCCAAGCCCTCGGAAAACCAGATCCGCGCCGCGCTCGACGGCAACCTGTGCCGCTGCGGCACCCACATGCGCATCCTGCGTGCAGTGCGTAAAGCTGCGGGGACCCCGGTATGAAACTCTCCCGTCGCGAATTCCTGCAAGGCACCGGCGCGCTGGTCGTCTCGTTCAGTCTGCCCCTCGATGTGCTCGGCCAGGCGCCGGCACCCAACCCCCGCTATGAAGAACTCGACGCCTGGCTGGCCATAGGCGGCGACGGCAGGGTCACCGCTTATTGCGGCAAGGTTGAACTGGGCACCGGCGTGCAAACCGCATTCGGCCAGCTCGTTGCCGATGAGCTCGATGTGCCCTTCGAGCGCGTCACCGTGATCATGGGCGACACCGACTTGTGCCCCGACCAGGGCCCGACCGTGGGCAGCCTGTCGATGTTTCGCGGCGGACCGCAGGTGCGCCAGGCCGCGGCCGAGGCGCGTCACACGCTGCTGGCGATGGCGGCGGCGCGCATGGGTGCGCCGGCCGAGGGTTTGTCGGTCAAGGGTGGCGTGATCAGCGCCGCTGACGGCAAGTCGGCCACCTATGCCGAGCTCATAGGCAACAGAAAATTCAGCCAGAAACTGCAGCGCAAAGTGCAGCCAAAGTCCGCCGACAAGTTAGGTGTAGTCGGCAAGTCCATCCCGCGCGTCGAGTTGCCCGGCAAGGTGTTCGGCAGTCACTACTACGTGCAGAACCTGCGTATCCCCGGCATGCTGCACGGTCGCGTGGTGCGCCCGCCGGCGCCCGGCGCGATGATGGCAAGCGTGGATGAATCCTCGGTGAAGGGCCTGCCCGGCAATGTGCGCGTGCTGCAAAAGGGCGGCTTTGTCGGCGTCGTCGCCGACCGCGAGGAACAGGCCATTCGTGCCGCGCGCGAACTCAAGGTGACCTGGAAACCGGGCCCCGCGTTGACGTCGATGAAAGCGCTGCCGGCGGCGGTGCGCGCCGTGCCGGCCGATGACCGGAGTATCGTCAGCATCGGCAATATCGACACCGCCTTCGCCGCGGCGCAGGCGAGCCTTGCCGCGGAATACTTCGTGCCCTATCAGATGCACGCCTCCATCGGTCCGTCCTGCGTGGTTGCCGACGTGGGCGCCGACGGCGGCACCGTCTGGTCACCGACGCAATCGTCCTTCCTCACGCGCAACAGCGTCGCGGCCATGCTCGGCATGGCGCCCGACAAGCTGCGCGTCATCTGGACCGAGGGCGCCGGTTGCTACGGCCAGAACGGGGCCGACGACTGCACCGCCGACGCGGCGCTGATGTCGCAACTGGCGGGCAAGCCGGTGCGCCTGCAGTGGATGCGCCATGATGAGCATGGTAACGAGCCCAAGGGCGTCGCCATGGTGATGGCGGTCAAGGGCGGGCTCGATGACAAGGGCAACATCGTTGCCTGGGACTATCACGTCTGGAGTCCTCCGCACAGCAGCCGGCCTTCGGGGGACGGCGGTGGCAACACCCTTGCCGGCGCGCAACTCGACAAGCCGGTGCGCATCGTGCCGGTGGGCGCCGACCGCAATGCCAAGTGCACCTATGTTTTCCCCAACAACCGCACCACGCTGCACCAGTCGAGGGGCTCCGCGGCGTTGCGCGCCTCGGCATTACGCGGTTTGGGATCGCCGCAAAACACCTTTGCCAATGAATCCTTCATGGATGAATTGGCGGCCCAGGCCAAGGCCGACCCGATCGCCTTTCGCATCAGGCACCTCAAGGATGATCGTGCCATTGCCGTGCTCGAAGAAGTGGCGAAGCTGGCGAAGTGGGATGCGCGGCCCAGCCCGCGGGGGGGCGGCGGCGCCGCCGGCATGCTGAGCGGACGCGGTGTCGGCTACTGCCAGTATGACAACTACAGCACCTATGCCGCGGTGGTGGTGCGCGTGTCCATAGACCGCGCCAGCGGCAAGGTGCGCGTGCCCTATGCCGCGGTGGCCCATGACTGCGGCCTCATCGTCAATCCGGACGGCGTGAAGAACCAGGTCGAGGGCAACATCGTGCAGGCCATCAGCCGCGCCATGCTCGAGGAAGTGCAGTTCGACTTCGCCGGCGTCACCAGCCTCGACTGGGCCGGCTATCCCATCCTGCGCTTTTCCGATGTCCCGTCCGAGATCGCCATTTCGCTCATCAACCGGCCGGACAAACCCATGGTCGGTGCCGGCGAAGGCGCGACCTCACCGGTGGCGGCGGCCATTGCCAATGCAATTTTTGATGCCACCGGCAAACGCCTGCGCAGCGTGCCGTTCAATCCGGAGCGGGTGAAGGCGGCACTCGCCTAGGCGAAGCTGACGGCGCCGTCGCCGCGTCGGTCGCGGTGTCGGCGCGCATTGACAGTGCGGCAAGCTACGGCGACCATGGTTGATGGCTTTCGCGGACTTCTTTTCGCCCGACTACGCGCGCGCGAAAAATCGCTTTCTCGCCGCGGCCACCCGCGCTGGCTGCCGGCTTGAGTCCTTCAATATCGATGCGCGAGGGCCGTCTGGTGAAGCCCTCAGCATTGACGTCGCCGTGCTGGGGCGGCCGCAACCCGCGCGGCTGCTGCTCCTGTCGTCCGGAATACATGGCGTCGAAGGATTTTTCGGTTCCGCCGTGCAGCTTGCATGGCTCGAACAGCAAGCTGCGCATGCGGCGCTGCCCGCCGACACCGCCATTGTTTTCGTCCACGCGCTCAATCCCTATGGCTTTGCCTGGCGGCGGCGCTGGAACGAGCATAACGTCGACCTCAACCGCAACTTCATCGATGACCGTTCCTTTCTCGCCGGTGATCCGGACTACGCCCTGAGCCAGCGCATTTACGGCAGCCTCAACGCCTTCCTCAATCCCGGCACGCCACCGTCGCGTTTCGAGCCCTATGCACTCAAGGCGGCTGGCATCGTGCTGTCACATGGACTCCGCGCGCGGGCGAACATGCCAGCCGCCGGCCGGCCCGGCTTGTTCGTGCTCGCGCAACTCGTCGGCCTCGGGGTTGCCGAACTGGACCGGGCGTTGACTGCGGGGCAGTACGAGCATCCGGACGGCCTGTTTTACGGCGGCGACGACACGCAAGTGTCGACCAGTATCATGCGCGAGCAGGCTGCGGTCTGGGCGGGCGCGGTCGAAACGGTCATCCATGTCGACTTGCATACCGGGCTGGGCACGAGCGGGCACTATCAGTTGCTGATCGAGGATGAGGAAGGTTCGGCGCGCGCCGCGTGGCTGGAACAGCGTTTCGGCGCAGCCAATGTCACGGCACGCCGGGCCGGCGAAACCTTTCGCAGCCACGGGTTGATGGCCTCCTGGCTGGAGCGCAGGTTCGTCGACCGTCGTTACCATTGCCTCATTGCCGAATTCGGCACTTGTCCGCCGATACGCGTGCTTGGCGCCTTGCGCGCTGAACGACGGGCGCATCTTTACAGCGCGCCCGGTTCTGCAACGCATGAATGGGCCAAGCGCGAACTCATGGAGGTGTTTTGCCCGGCATCAACATCATGGCGCGAGGCGGTGGTGACGCAGGGGCTGGATATCATGGCGCGCGCCCTGCGCGCACTAGCTGACAAGAGCTGAAACAAAAAAGCCGCCCGCAGGCGGCTTTTTTTACTGAATGACACTCAGAAAGCTTCGCGCCACAGGTCCAGCGCCTCCTGCACCGGCCGGTCGGAAAAGCTGAAGAGCACGGCTTTTTCGTCGGCCTCGAGCGTGTACGGCATCCAGGACGGGCAGACGAACACGTCGCGCGGGCCGAAGCTGAAGCTCTGGCCGTTGATTACCGCCGTGCCCTTGCCCTCGACCACGGCGTACACGGTCGAGTCGGTCGAACGGTACTCCCTGCCCTTGAAGCCCTTGGGCAGCAACTGCATGCTGGTGCCCATGGTTGGCATCGCCCAACCGCCGGTGACCGGGTTGGTGTATTGCAGCTTGTGGCCCCAGCACGGATGTTCATCGTGGCCGCGGCTCATGGTCTCGAGGGCCTCGCGCGTGCGCTCGTAGGGGTACCAGAAAAGGGGCGAGGTGCGGCTCGTCGCCTTGTAAGCCACCGGCTTCATGGTGTTGCCGAACATCGCGATATTGTCGCCCTGGGTGCTGCTGATGTGTTGCGTCTCCTCGGGGCCTTTTTCCATGAACTGCGCGTCGAGAATTTCAACCAGCGGTAGGTCGAGACCATCCATCCAGACCATGGGCTCCTTCGACGGGTTGCCGTGGTCGTGGAAGCTCCACGAAGGCGTGATGACGAAGTCGCCGACGTTCATGCTGACCTTCTCGCCGTTGACTGCGGTAAAGGCACCGGCGCCCTTGAGGATGAAGCGCAGCGCCGACTGCGAGTGGCGGTGCGCCGGGGCGACCTCGCCGGGCAGGATCAACTGCAGGCCGGCGTACAGGCTGTGGGTGATGCGCGAGCGGCCGCGCAGGCCGGGGTTCTCGAGCACCAGCACGCGCCGTTCGGCTTCCTTGGCGGTAATCAGTGCGCCGGCTTCCTCGATCCATGGCCAGACGGTGTCCCATTTCCACAAATAGGGCTTGCAAGGTGAGTTGGGCGTGACGGTGATAAGGCCGTGCAGCACCTCCCACAGCGGGGTGACGTTGGATTTGTCGATCTTGTCGTAAAAGGCCTTGCGCTCAGCGGCGATGTTCGGTTGCAGGACTGCGGACATGATTCCTCCTTGCGGCTACGGATGTCTCGGGACGTTCTGTGAAGTTATTTTCCGCCTTAGTTGCACCGTCCGCAACCTCGACTCGCCAATCGACCTTTGGCCCCGGCGCGGGTTGGAAAAACCGGAATCAGGCCGGTTTCGGCGATCCTTCGGCCACGTAAGCCTGCATGCGCTCGCGCAGTCCCGCCGGAATGGGGACCGCCTTGCGTGTTTCGAGCGAAATGATGCAGATCGTGTGGGTGCATTTGAGGCAGGCGCGCTCGCCCACGCGGCCGTGGTATTCGAGGTCGACCGAACTGCCGCCGAGGCGCGTCACGACCAGCTCGATCGTCAGCGGGTCGCCAAAATTGGCCGGAGTCAGAAAATCGCACTGGATACCGACCGTGGGCGCGGCCAGCCGCTTTTTCATCAGAAAATCAGAATAGCGCTCCTGCAGCGCGCCGTTGAACCATGCCTCCATCGCCTGGTGCACCAGGTCGAACAAGTGCGGGAAATAGGCGATGCCCGCCGGGTCGCAGTGCGAGAACAGGATCGGGTATTCGACGCTAAACACTTTATTCATGGGATGCTCATTCAAAGTCAGAAGCCAGTTCAAAGTCAAAAGCTTTTACCACAGAGAACACAGAGGCGCAGAGAAACCCTTGAGAAATCTTTGCTTTGTTTTCTCTGTTTTCTCTGTGGTGCATGCTTTTTGCCTTTCTTCATGCCGGCTGCAGCCAGTTGATGACGGAGGTACGCATACGCTGCAGCAGACGATCCCAGGCATTGGCGTTTTGCACGATCTCGGCGCGGTAAAACGACGGGCACAGGATGGCGGCGTGCGCCACCTCGCCGCACAGGCCGCAGCCGACGCAGGTATTGTTGACATGCGCCACCGGATCGACCTTGAGCGGATCCGAGGCCGGTTTGACCGTCAGCGACGGGCAGCCCGACAGGCGTATGCACGAATGGTCACCCGAGCAGGTGTCCTCATCGACGCCAAAGCGCGTGCGCACCACACGCTCGCCGCGTTTGAGCAGGCCGGCCAGAATCGGCCGGATACGGCGCTGGCGTTCGAGCTGGCACTCGGCCTCGGCGATGATGACCTTGAGGCCCGGTTCCTTCGACGCGAAGGCCTCGCGCAACGTCTGTGCCATATCGGCGACCTTGTAGGTGTAAACATTGCGCAGCCAGGTCACGCCGGCGCCGCGCAGCGTGTTCTCGATGCTGCGGTCGCTGTGCACCGCGCTTTTTTCCTGTGCCAGGTCGCGCGCCGAGGCGGTGGGTGTCGAAATCACCTCCTGCGTGCCGGTGGCCGAGGTGTAACCGTTTTTCATGATCACCAGCACGCTGTCGCCGCCGTTCAAGAGGTTTGAGGCAACGCCCGAGAGCATGCCGTTATGCCAGAAGCCGCCGTCACCCATGATGGCCAACGGCCGCTGTGTCATCATCGGTCCGACGCCGGCGGAACTGGCGAGGCTCATGCCGTAGCCAAGAATGGTGTTGCCCTGCGAAAACGGTTCGAAGGTGGCGAAGGCATGGCAGCCAATGTCGGCCGACACGTGCAGCTCGCCGATATCGCGCTTGGCCAGTTTCATCGCCGCGAACACCGGCCGCTCCGGGCAGCCGACGCAAAAGTTCGGCGGCCGCGGCGGCAAGGCCGCACCGATCAGCGTCGCAGCACGCGCGCGCACCGCATCGACGCCATCCAGCCAGCGCATGCCCTTCGCAGTGTCGAGGTCGATTGCATGCTTCGCGATAAAGCGTGCGAGGCCGCGCATGATGACCTCGGAGGTGTATTCGCCTGCCATCACCAGCATGTCCTTGCCGTGCAGTTGCGTATTGGCGAGCGGTGCGAGGCCGGGCGCGCCGGCGGCGCGGCGCAGCGTGGTGGCGATGTCCTGTTCGATGAACTCGGGCATGCCTTCCTCGATCACGATGACCGCGCGCTTGCCGGTGCAAAAGCCGGTGATTTCTTCGGGCACCAGCGGATAGACGACGTTCAACGCCATTATCGGGATGCGGCTGTTGCCGAAGTCGTCGGCGAGCCCAAGCATGCCCAGCGCGCGGAGCAGATTGTTGTACAGGCCGCCCTGGCAGATGATGCCAAGGCCGGCCTCGTCGCCGGCAAACACTTCATTCAGCCTGTTTTCGGCAATAAACTTTCGCGCCGCAGGCATGCGCACTTCAGCCTTGAGTTTTTCCTGCCTGAAGGTGGCCGGCGGATGCGATAGCCGCTCGTAGTTGAATACCGGCGGCCCGTCGAGTTGGTGGCGCGTCGAGACGGCCGGCGCGACATTGTCATGTGCAATAAACTGGCCGTGCAGGTGGCAGGCGCGAATGCGCAGACCCATCATCACCGGTGAGTTGCTGGCTTCCGACAATGCGAAGCCCTTGTCCACCATATCGACGATGGTAGTCAGATCGGGGCGCGGATCGAGCATCCACATCTGCGATTTCATGGCAAAGGCGTGGGTGCGCTCCAGCGCTATGCTGGCGCCTTCGCCGTAATCCTCGCCTACAACGATCAGTGCCCCGCCGACCACGCCGGCTGTCGACAGGTATGACAAGGCATCGGACGCAACATTGGTACCGACGACGGATTTCCAGGTGACGGCGCCGCGCGCCGGATAATTGATGGAAGCGCCGAGCATGGCGGCGGCAGAGGCTTCATTGGTGCAGGCCTCGACATGCACGCCCAGGGTGTCGAGATAGTCGCGCGCCTGCACCATGACGTCCAGCAGGTGCGACACCGGCGCCCCCTGGTAGCCGCCGACATAAGAGACGCCCGACTGCAGCAGCGCCTTGGTGACGGCGAGAATGCCCTCGCCGTGGAAGGTTTCACCTTCACCGAGTTTCAGCAACTCGATCTCGGCTGAAAAGGACCGTTCCATGACGACTATCCTGTCATTCCGGGGTCCCATCGACTGGACTCAGCGCGGGCTCCGGCCGGGGCATCTGCTTTTTGGTCAATGCAAAAGCAGATTCCTCGCCGCGCTCGGAATGAAAATGCGGGACACATCGTCATGCCGTCTTGTTCGCCGCCGGCCGCTTCATGAACTGAATGGTCTTGGCCCTTGGCGGCAGTGGCGTGATGCCGTGCGTGGCGAGGGCGCCCTCGAGTGCGCGGCCTTCCGGGTCGGCCAGCGCGGCGTCGCGCGCCTTGTGTATCGCCTCGGCGCGCGCCTGGTCGCTGGCGAAGCTGGCGCCCGATACGATGGTGTCCATGATGCGCAGGAAATTGTCCTTGCCGCGCCGGTGTGTGTCGCCATAGCCCTTGATCAGCCGGCCGCACAAGGCGATCTCCAGCGCGAGGCCGTTGTCCCGCGCATTGCCGAGGGCGTCCAGCCAGCGCGTGATCAATGCCTGCTCCTCATCGTAGCGCGCCATCATGCGCCGCAGCGGGCGCAACCAGGCGAGGCCGCGCAGCATCAAAAAGCCGAACACGCTGGTGGTCTTGACATAAATGCCGACATTGAGCTTGTGCGTGAGGCCGCGTTTTTTGGCAAAGGCCAGAAAGGCCTTCGACAGGCCGGTCGGCAGCACCGCCGCCACTTCCTCGACGCCGGGCTTGAGGTACTCGACGATGTGCACCGGTTCGTCGGGTTTGGCCTGTACTTCCTTGCGCACGCGCTCAAAACGGCTTTTGCGCGATTTCAGGTCGGCGACGCGGATCACATCCTCGTAGCACATCCACAGCGCGAGAAAGCGTCCGGTCTCGCTGGTCAGTTTGTAGTCGCCGCCATCGCGCGCGAGCACCGGCGCGAGGCGGTCGAGATACAGGTCGGCATAGGCCGTGTCCTGGAAGTCGCTGCAGCGTGCGACGCCCTCGTCGAGCATCTTGTGCGTTTGTGCCGGAAAGGCGGCGCGCACACGATCGGCTGGAGACCCGCGCCAGACGGGCATTTCCAGCGTATGACCCTGCCGTGTGCCGGCTGTGGCGTGGTCAAAGGCGGCGGCAAAACCGCGCAGGCTGGCCTCCGCGCCCTTGCCCATGGCGCGAATGGCGTCCTCGCAGGCGGCGCGCGTCAGCGGCAAGGCGCCGGAGCCGGCGAGGGCGCCGAACATCACGGCGCTGATGACGGTACCCGACTTTGTGGCGATCCCGGCCATGTCGAACAGAATGGCGCGCCTGGCCAGTTCGCCGGCGGCCTTGACGATGCGATCACTGTCGAAGCGCCCGTCGCCCATTTGCATTTTTTCGGTGGTTGTATAAATGCGGTGGTTGGAGGCGATCAGCGTGGTGCGGTCGGCGGTGACAAAGCCGTTGAGCATGGCGCGGCCGGCTTCGAGCAACTCGGAGGCGACCATGACATCGACGTAGCCGGGCGCCGGTGTCAGCGTCATCACCGGCTTGCGGCCGGCGAGTTCGCTGTTCTTCGCCGGATAGATCTCGACGTAATAGGTGGTGGCGCCGGTGCGTTGCGCCACGCCGGGAATCGAGGTGGACTGCACCGGGAAATCCTCGGCCGTGGCTGCGGCGATGATCCAGTCAGCAAGCACACCGCCGCCTTCGCCGCCAAGGGCGGCGACCAGTATTGTAAGGGGGCGTTCGGGAAGGTTCATGTTGTTACCTCAAAATCAAAGTCAAAGTCGAAAGCTTTCATCACAGAGGGCACAGAGAATGCAGAGCAACCCTTGAGAAATCTTTGCTTTGTTTTTCTCTGTGCTCTCTGTGTTCCCTGTGGTGCATGCTTTTCGTTTTTCTTTATGCCGGCTGCAGCAGGTTGATGAAGGACGCGCGCAAGCGGGCGAGCAGGCGGTCCCAGGCATTGGCGTTTTGCACGATCTCGGCGCGATAAAAGGAGGGACAAAGGATGGCTGCATGCGACACCTCGCCGCACAGGCCGCAGCCGACGCAGTCGTTGTTGACATGCGCCACCGGATCCACCTTCAGCGGATCGCTCGATTCCTTGATGGTCAGTGACGGACAGCCCGACAGCCGGATGCAGGAGTGGTCGCCCGAGCAGGTGTCCTCATCGACGCCAAAGCGCGTGCGCAGCACGCGCTCGCCGCGTTTCATTTTGGCGGCGTTGATCGGTTTGATGCGGCGCTGCCGTTCGAGCTGGCATTCGCCCTCGGCGATGATGACCTTGAGGCCCTGGTAGGAACTGTTCATCGCGTCGCGCAGCGTTTTGGCCATATCGGCGACATGGTAGTTGTTGACGGTTTTCATCCAGGTCACACCCAGACCCTTGAGCGTGCGCTCTATGCCCATGTCGTCCGACTTGTATTCGGTCTGGTGCGGGGAGGAGGGGATGTTCTGTGTGCCGGTGGCCGAGGTGTAGCCGTTTTTCATGATCACCAGGATGCCGTCATCCTTGTTGAACACCGAGTTGGCGATGCCAGAGGTGAGGCCGTTGTGCCAGAAACCGCCGTCGCCCATGATGGTCACGGTGCGGCGCGAGAACAAGGGGTCGATGGCCGAGTTGGAGGCGAGGCCGAGGCCGTAGCCGAGCACGGTGTTGCCGATATTGAAGGGCGGCAGCGTCGAGAACAGGTGGCAGCCGATGTCGGCCGAGATATGCAGCTTGCCCTGGTCGCGCTCTACCAGTTTCATTGCCGAGAACACCGGCCGCTCCGGGCAGCCGATGCAAAAGCCCGGCGGCCGCGCCGGCACCGGCACGCCCAGCATGTCGGCGGCTTTTTTCTTTGACGACACCATCTGTTCGTAAGTGACGCGCGCATGCGAAGAATCGAGGCCGCGCGGCGCGGCCGCTTCGATAAAGCGCGCGACGCCGTTGAGCACCGTCTCGCCGGTATATTCGCCGGCGAGCGGAAACACCACGCTGTCCTGCTTGCCCGCCTGCTTGCCGTAAATGCGCGTGCCGTTGACTTCGTGGCGGCGCAGCGTCGCCTGTATCGACTCTTCGATGTAGGCCGGCTGACCCTCCTCGACGATCAGCACCGAGGTTTTGCCGGTGCAAAATTCGACTATCTCCTCGGGGATCTGCGGATAGGCGACGTTCAGGCAGTAGATCGGGATGCGCGTCGCGCCAAAGGCGTCGGCGAGCCCCAGTTGCTGCAGCGCGCGTATGGTGGCGTTGTAAAGCCCGCCCTGGCAGATGATGCCGGTATCGGCGAGGTCGCCCTCGAAGAACTCGTTGAGCTTGTGCTCGCGGATGAATTTGACCGCCGCCGGCCAGCGCACGTCGATTTTTTGCTTCTCCTGCGCATAGGTGGCGGGCGGCAGGCAGATGCGGCTGTAGTCGAAGTCGGGGTTGTCGAGGGCGTCGCGCGTCGATACCAATGGCCGCTTGTTGGCGCGGGTCTTGAAGCTGCCGTGCACGTGGCAGGCGCGGATGCGCAACTCCAGGAACACCGGCGTGTTCGAGGCTTCCGACAGCTCGAAGCTTTTTTCCACCATGTTGGTGATGGTGGTCAGGTTGGGGCGCGGGTCGAGCAGCCACATTTGCGACTTGGTGGCAAAGGCGTGGCTGCGTTCCTGGATGATGGACGAGCCCTCGCCATAGTCCTCGCCGATGACGATCAGCGCACCGCCCTTGACGCCCGCCGACGCAAGATTGGACAGCGCATCCGAGGCGACGTTGGTGCCGACCGTGGACTTCCAGGTGACCGCGCCGCGTATCGGGTAGTTGATGGAGGCGCCCAGCATCGCCGCCGCGCCCGCTTCCGAGGCATTGGTCTCGATGTGTATGCCGAGGTCTTCGATGATCTCGCGCGCGTCGTTGAGCACGTCCATCATGTGCGACACCGGCGCGCCCTGGTAGCCGCCGACATAGGACACGCCCGATTGCAGCAGCGCCTTGGTCACGGCGAGGATGCCCTCGCCGTGGAAGGTGTCGCCGTCGCCCAGTTCGAGCAGTTTTATTTCTTCACTGAATGAACGCTCCATTGTCCGCCGCCTTTATCCTTTCAACCGCCTTTTAACCAATTAACCAATTAACCGATCAGGCCCGGCAGCCATAAGGCTATCGCGGGAACAAAAAACACCAGTATCAGCACCACGATACTCATCAGCACATAAGGCGTCACCGCCCGGAAAATATGCGCCATCGTAACCTGCGGTGGCGCCACGCCCTTCATCGTCATCAGCAGCATACCGTGCGGCGGTAGCAGCAGCCCGAGCTGCATGCAGATCAGGAACATCACGCCGAACCAGACGAGGTCGATGTTGAAGGCCTGCACCACCGGCATGAAAATCGGCAGCGTGATCATCATCATGCTGACCTGGTCGACGAAGATGCCGAGGAATATGAGTATCAGCATCATGCCCGCGACCACCACCATCGGCGGCAGGCCCTGGCCGGTGATGAGCTGCACCATGCCGTTGGAGGCGCCCGAGAAGGAAAGGATCTGCGAGAAGGTGGTGGCGCCGACGATGATGAACAGGATCATGCCGGAAATGCCCACGGTGCCGCGCAGCGCTTTGGTCAGGTTGGCGAGCGACAAGGCGCGGTAGGCGAGGGCGAGTGCCAGCGTGGCAAAGGCGCCTATGGCCGCTGATTCGGTCGGCGTCGCCCAGCCGGCCGACATCGACACCACGACAACGGCAAAAATCGACACCAGCGGCAGCACGTACTGGAAAAACGGCCGCAGCTTTTCCCAGCCGCTGTAGCGGGTGATTTCCGAGCGTGGCGCCAGTGTCGGGTCGAGTTTGACGCGCACCACGATATAAACGACAAAAGCCAGCGACAGCAGCAGCCCGGGCATGACGCCGCCGATCAGCAGCTTGGAAATGGAAATGCCCGACAGGCTTCCGAGCAGCACCGTCAGCGCCGAGGGCGGGATAAGCATGTCCACGGCGCCTATGGCCATGATGGGTCCCGCAGCCATGGTCGGGTGGTAGCCGCGCTTCAACATCACCGGCAGCATCAGGCTGCCGAGCATGGCGGTGGTGGCGATGGTCGAGCCCGAAATGGCCGAGAACACCGTGCCCGCCACCACCGCCACCACGGCAAGGCGGCCTGGTACCTGGTGGATCAGGCGCTCGATACCGTCGATGACTTTCACCGCGAGGCCGGTATGGAACAGGATTTCGCCCATCAGCACGAACAGCGGTATCGGTGTCAGTGAAAAACTGGTGACCGAGGCGACGCTGGAGCGCGCCAGTTGCACCAGGCCCGGTTCGCCGCCGAGGAACAGCAACGCGCCGACAATGTTGATGACCAGAAAAGAAAACGCCACCGGCAGGCCGAGAAAAATCAGCACCGTCGAGCCGCCGAGCATCAGCCACGAGGCCGCCTGCCAGCTCATGCGCGCATCCGCGTCAGGCCGGCCATCACGCCGCCGACACCGCGTCGTCGCGCGGCTGGCGCGGTCCGGCGTACAGGCGCTGCATGCGGAACACCACTTCAATGGCGAGCAGCGCAAAGGTGAAGGGCAGCACCGCCAGCGCCCACCACTCGGGCGTGACCAGGGTCTTGATGACCATGGAAGCGGACTTGTAGCTGGCCATCGTGGCGCTCAGGCCGTACACGGTGATGATGACGCAGCAGGCGAGCGCCAGCACGTCGGCCACCCACTCGCAGTACCAGGCGAGCTGGCGCGGAATCACCGCAAGCACGATATCGACGCGGATGTGCTGGCCGCGCCGCAACACCCATGGTGCCACCAGCATGGTGATCAGATAGAGCATGGTTTCCGAAATCTCGTTGGCCCAGGCGAGGCCGTGCACCCCGGGGATCAGCGTGACGTTGCGCAGCAGCACATCGGCGCAGATCATGACCATCATCAGGAACAGCACGGCACAGGCTGCAAGCGCCAATGCGTCAAGAAGCCTGCCGTAGATGGCGGAAATTTTGTCCATGATTCCTTAAGCGGGTTCCCCCGCAACGGCGCGGGTGGGGGATCTGCTGCGGCCCGCCCGCGGCCTGTGCGGCGGTCGCGGGCGGGGGTGTGGCTTACTTGCTCAGTGCTTTTTTCAGCCTTTCGCCGTACTCCGGGCTGGCCTTTATGGCGCCTGCCCAGCCCACTTCGTAGGCCTTGTCAGCATACTGCTTGCTGGTGGCGGCATCGAACCTGATGGTGACGATGCCCGCGTCCGCCTGGCGTTTGGTTTCCACCTCGTTGTTACGCAGCCAGTCCACGTTCAGCGCTTCCATGGCGAGCACCTGCTTTTGCAGGTAGGCGCGCTGCGGCGGCGTGAGTTTCTTCCAGGCGTCGAGATTCATCACCACCGATACTTCCGCGTTATAAAAGCCGGGGTCAACGCGGTACTTGGTTTTTTCCTGCCAGTTGGCGTCGAAAATGCCGCCGATCGGCCAGCCGTAGCCGTCGATGACGCCGCGCTCCAGCGCGGTATAGACCTCGCCCGGCGGCGTGACGATGACATTCGCCCCCAGCGCCTGGAAGAAATCGCGGTACACCGGCGTGATGCGGATTTTCAGACCGGTGAGGTCGGGCTTGTCGATTTTCTTGTTGAGGTAGAGGTGAAAGGGCTGGTGCTCGATCGGCCGGCCGAGATAATACATGTTGGCCTTTTTCGCCCAAATCTCGTTGATCAGTTCGAAGGCGCCGTTCTTGCGCTGCTCGGCCATGGTGACCTGGGCCATTTTCAGCGCATCGGCCTCGGGCATCAGATTGGTGTAAAAGGCGCCCGTGGACAGGCCGATATCGACCACGCCGGTCTTCACCGCGTTGCCCATCTCAAAGGTCGGAATGGCCTTGGGGCCGCCGATGAAGTTGATCTGCAGCGTGCCCTTGCCCTCCTTGTTGACCTGCTCTATCCATTTGACAAAGCGCGTCACGTAAATGCTGTTCTCGGGAAAGGCGCTGACCGCGCGCAGCGTGATTTCCTGCGCACCCGCGGACAGCGGCGCGAGCAACGCCGCGGTGATTGATGCCGCCGTGGCGAAGGCGGCGAATGCACGCCTGCGTGGTGTGAATGTACCGGACTTCATAGTGGGTCTCCTCCATTATGGTTGGGTGCTGCAAAGCGAGAGTTTGCCGCAAAAGCGCCAATGCTGTCAGCAAGCGGCGGTATTGCGACGGCCGGCGCTGCTCCGGCCTGCCGCGCGCCTGCCGTTGGTGTAGCCTTGCGGGGTGAATGCCGAAAGGCCTGAGGTCTCGATTTACGTCCCGATTTACGTCCTGTTTGCAACGCCGGCAATCGAAGCCGGTCGCCGGTCACTGAACAATACAACGAGCCCCCGTCCATGTTCAAAGCGCTGATCCAACCGCTGATCCAACAACTGCGCGGTCCCGTCCCGGCCGCCGCCGCGCCCCTGCAACTGCCGGTTCCGCTGGCGCTCAACCTCGGTTGCGGCGACAAGATCCTGCCCGGTTACGTCAATGTCGATGTCGCGCCGGAGCGCGGAGGCAGGCAGCCCGACGTGATTTGCGACGTGCGCCGGCTCGAGCTTTTCCCCGATGCCTGCGCCGACGAAGTGCTGGCGGTGCACGTGATCGAGCATGTCTGGCGCTGGGAGGTGGTGGCGGTGCTCACTGAATGGGCGCGCGTACTCAAGCCCGGCGGCCGCATGGTGCTCGAGTGTCCCAACCTGATCGCCGCCTGCGAAGCCATGCTGGCCGAACCGGCGCAGGCGGCCGGCCCCGGCCAGGAGGGCCAGCGCACGATGTGGGTGTTTTACGGCGACCCGGCGTGGCAGGACCCGCTGATGTGCCACCGCTGGGCCTACACGCCGCAGAGCCTGGCGCAGGTGATGCAGGAAGCCGGCCTCACCAACGTGCGCCAGGAGCCGGCGCAGTTCAAGCTGCGCGAGCCGCGCGACATGCGCGTGGTCGGTGAAAAGCCCGTCGCTGGTGCATGAACACCACCGCATGAACACCGCCGCATGAAACCCGCCGCATGAAACCCGGTGTAGTCCGGCCATGAGCCGCCTGCTATGGCTGACGCCCGGCCTCGCTTCCGGCGCCGTGCCAGGCATCGCCGGCCAGGAGACGGCCAGCCTGCGCTACCGCGTGTTGTCGCCGGCGCACGTGCTGGCGCAAGCGGGCGTCGCCAGCGTGGTGCTCAACCCCGCGGATGCCGCCGCCCTTGACGCTATCGACTGGCCGGCCTGTCAGGCGCTCGTAATCGGCAAGCTCGCGCACGACGACCCGGCCGTGGTCGGGGCACTGGGCGCCGCCATGCTGGCCATCGTGGCGCAGGCAGGCAGCGCCGGCGTGCGCCGCATCGCCGATGTCTGCGACGACCGCTTCGATCATCCGCTGCTGGGCGCCTACTGGCGCGAGCTGGTGGCGCGCGTGGACCATGTCGTGGCAGGCTCGGCGGAACTTGCCGTCATCGTCGGTGCGCATACCGCCGCGCCGGTCACCACCATAGGCGATCCGGTCGAGGGCGAGCGCGCCGATGCGCATTTTGCACCGCCACAGGCGCGCGGCTGGCTCGGTCGCCTCAGTGGGGCGCCGCTGCGACCGCTCAAACTGCTGTGGTACGGCCACCAGAGCAATCTTGATGAAGTCGCGGCATTCGTGCCCGCGCTCGCGGCATGGACCGGCGCGCAAACGCGCGTGGACGCCGTTGAACTCGAACTGGTGACGGCCGCCGGCTTCGGCGCCGAGGCGCTGGTCGGGCGCAATGCGGGCGAGGTCGCGCTGCGCCTGCGCTTCACGCCCTGGTCTCTGGCGGCGCAGCAGCAGGCGCTGCGCGACTGCGACCTCGTCGTCATCCCGGCCACCGTCAACAACGCGCAAAAACGCGCCAAGACGGCCAACCGACTGACCGAGGCCTTGTGGGCGGGGCGGCCGGTTCTCGCGCACGCCGTGCCCTCGTATCGTGAGTTCGAACAGTGCGCCTGGATAGGCGAGGACCTCATCGCCGGGCTCGGCGTTGCGCTGCGCGACCCGGATGCACCGCTGCGCCAGGTGCGCGCCGGGCAGGACATCGTCGGCCGCTGTTATTCGCCGGCGGCGGTGGGGGCCGCGTGGGCGCGGGTGGTGCGCGGCGCATGAGTGCGGCACTGACCCCGGCGCGCATTCTGCCGGCCGCGGCATGGCTGGAGCAGGCGCATGCCATCACCGTGCCGGTGCCCGGCCTTGAAGTCGTCGCCGGGACGCGCTTCGCGCCCTGCCTCGCGCTCGTTGAGGACGTGCGCCTCCTGGTCGATGACTGGTGCCTGCTCAACAGCGCCGGCAACCTGCTGGTCGAATCGCTGCACCAGCGACTGATGAGCGCGCCGGAGCGTTCGCGCTTTATCGCGCACTATGCCGCGCCCGAGGCACAGCTCGCGCTGCCGGCAACGGCGCAGACGCTGGAGGAGCCCTGCGTGCTGCTCGGTTACAGCAGCAGCCACTACCACTGGCTCATCGACTACCTGCCGCGCCTCTACACCGTGGAGCAGTTCGCGCATCTGCGCGGCCTGCCGCTCCTGGTCGGATCGAACATCAGCGCCGCCCATGTCGCCTCGCTGGCGCACCTGGGCATTCCCGCGTCGCAACTGATCCGGCTCGATCCCGCAAGCGTGGTGCGCTGCAGGCATTTGTGGGTGCCCTCCATCCTGTCGGACATGCTGGGCCTGCATCCGGTGGCCTTCAAATGGCTGCGCCGGCGTTTTGCATCGCTGGTGAGCGCGGCGGCAAAGCGCGAGCGCTTGTTCGTTTCGCGCCGCGATGCCGCGACGCGCCGGCTCCTCAATGAGGACGCCGTAATGGCCGAGGCGGCGCGCTTTGGCTTTACCTGCATCGAGGCCGGCCGCATGGACTTTGCCGAACAGGTGGCGCGGTTTGGCGCGGCCGGGGCGGTGATAGGGGTCACCGGATCGGGCCTGTCGAATGCGGTGTTCGCGCCGGCCGACGCGGTGTTTGTCGAATTGCACAACCTCGAGCAGGGTGCGGCCTTCATCGAGGTGCTTACGGCGCAACTGGGGCAACGCTATGTGCGTCTGACGGGAGAGCCGCGCGCGGATGCGGCGCGCACCGCGCATAACTACGACTTCACGTTTGACCCGCCGCGCCTGCGCGCGGCCTTGCTGGCGCTGGGGCTTGAAGAAACCTAAACGAGCAGCTTGAACACCCAGTAGAGCAGCGGAAACATCAGCGCCGTGGCGAGGCCGTTGAGACCCATCGCCAGACCCGAAAAAGCGCCGGCCTCCTCGCTGACCTGAAAGGCGCGCGCGGTGCCTATGCCGTGCGCCGCCACACCGACGGCAAAGCCGCGCACGCTGTGGTCGGTGATGTTGAGTGCATCCAGCACGTACTTGGCGGCCACCGCGCCGATGATGCCCGTGGAGACAACCAGCACCGCGGTGAGCGAGGCGAGGCCGCCGATTTTTTCGGCGATGCCCATGGCGATGGGTGTCGTCACCGACTTCGGCGCCATCGAAATGATGGTGGTCTCACTCGCGCCCAGCAGCCAGGCGATGCCGACGGCGGACACGATTGCCACCAGTGCGCCGACCAGCAGCGAGCCGAGCAGCGGCAGCAACAGGCGTTTGAGCTTGTCCAGCTGCGCGTATAACGGGATGGCCAATGCCACCGTCGCCGGCCCGAGCAAGAAATGCACGAATTGCGCGCCGTCAAAATAGGTCTGGTATGGGGTGCCGGTCAGTGCCAGCAGGGACACCAGCACCGCCACCGACAAGGCCACCGGATTGAGCAGCGGGTTGAACCCGGCGCGGCTGTAAATCCAGTACGCGCCCTGGTACACCAGCAGCGTCATGGTCAAACCGAGCAGCGGCGTCGCGCTGAGATAGACCCAGATATCGACCGGCTTCATCGCGCCTCCCCGCTGCGCCCTTTGGCGCGACCGCGGTTTATCAGCCAGCGCATGGTCAGTGCCGTTGCGGCGATGGTCAGCACGGTCGAACCGACAAGGGCTGCGGCAATCGGCAGCCATTCGTCGCCGATACGCCCGAAGTGCACCATCACGCCGACCCCGGCCGGCACGAACAGCAGCGACAAATGCGACAACAGGCTGTTGGCGGTGTCGCGCAGCGTTCCGCCGAACGTGCCCGGCAGGCCGCCCCGCGCAATCAGCGTCAGGCACAGCAGCAGCATGCCGATCACCGGGCCGGGAACGGGCAGCTTGAAGACGAAGGCGATGGCCTCGCCGATGAGCTGGAAGACAAGGAGCAGGGTGATGGCGGCGAGCATGTTCGGGGCGATAGGGGACGCGGGGTGCGACGACGGGGTGCGGCGAAGAAATGCATTCTACGCGCCGTCTTCCACGGCCCGTCCTCCCCAGACCGGCGCGCCCTTGCTATCATGCCGGTCTTCCCCTCCAGGAGCGCGCCCAGCGTCCCAATCGATGACCACTCCCAAGCGCGGTCCAGATCAAAAAGGCAAGCACGCGCACGGGCTTGCGCGTGGCCTTACCAATTACGGTGACGCCGATTTTTCGCTTTACCTGCGCCGCTCCTTCGCCAAGTCCATGGGCTACTCCAACGAGATGCTGGCGCGGCCGGTGGTCGGCATCGCGCAGACCACAAGCGGCTTCAACAACTGCCACCGTCATTTCCCCGAGCTCGTCGAGGCGGTCAAGCGCGGTGTGCTCGCCGCCGGCGGCCTGCCGCTCGACTTTCCGACCATTTCGCTCGGCGAGGTTTTCCTGTCGCCGACCAGCATGATGTTCCGCAACCTGATGTCGATGGACACCGAGGAAATGATCCGCGCCCAGCCCATGGATGCGGTGGTCCTTGTCGGCGGTTGCGACAAGACCGTGCCGGCGCAACTGATGGGCGCGGCCTCGGCCGACCTGCCGGCGGTGCAACTGGTCGGCGGGCCGATGATGCCGATGGCGTATCACGGCGAGCGCCTCGGCGCCTGCACCGACTGCCGCCGGTTCTGGGCCAAATTTCGGGGTGGCGAAGTCAGCGCCGGCGAGATCAGCGAAATTGAGGGCAACCTCGCCACCACCGCCGGCTCCTGCGCCGTGATGGGCACCGCCAGCACCATGGCCGCCATCGCCGAGGCCCTCGGCATGACGCTGCCGGGCACGGCGGCGATCCCGGCCGTACACTCCGACCGCATCCGCGCCGCCGAGGCGAGCGGACGCCAGGCCGTGGCGATGATAGGCACCGAACTGCGTCCGAGCAAAATCATCACCGAAAAATCGGTCGAGAACGCGTTGCGCGTATTGCTCGCCATCGGCGGCTCGACCAATGCCCTGATCCACCTCACGGCCATCGCCGGTCGCCTCGGCATCCGGGTTTCGCTCGAGCACCTGAACGCATTGTCCGACAGCACGCCGGTGCTGGTCGATCTCAAACCCACCGGCCCGTATTACATGTCCGACCTGCACGCCGCCGGCGGCATCGGCGCGGTGCTGCGCGAACTAAAGCCGCTGCTGCACCTCGATTGCATGACCATCACCGGCGACACCATGGGTGAGCGTCTTGCTCCGGAAATCTGGATCGACCGCAGCGTGGTGCGCACGCTGGATAACCCGTACCAGAAAGAAGGCGGCCTCGCGGCGTTGTTCGGTTCGCTTGCCCCCAACGGCGCCATCATCAAACGCTCGGCCGCCGATCCCAGGCTGTTCGAAAAAGAAGGCCGCGCCGTGGTGTTCGAGTCGCTCGACGACCTTGCCGCGCGCATCGACTCTGCCGATCTTGATGTCACCGCCGACGACTTTCTGGTGCTGCAGAATGCCGGCCCGAAAAGCGGCTATGCCATGCCCGAGGCCGGCTACCTGCCGATTCCGCAAAAACTCGCCCGCGCCGGCGTCAAGGACATGGTGCGCATGTCCGATGCGCGCATGAGCGGCACCGCCTACGGCACCGTCGTGTTGCACATCTCGCCCGAATCAGCGGTCGGCGGCCCGCTGGCGCTGGTGAAAAGCGGCGACCGCATCAAGTTGTCGGTGAAAGACCGCCGCCTCGACCTGCTGGTCGATGAGGCGGAGTTGGTGAAGCGCCGCGCCGCGCTCACCAACGTGCAGCCGCAGCCAACGCGCGGCTATGCGGCGCTGTACCAGCGCAGTGTGCTGCAGGCCGAGGACGGCTGCGATTTCGATTTCCTGCAGCGCAAAAGCTGATCAATCGTCATCTGCGGCCTGCACCGCACTACAAAATTCAGTAAAGGAGCATCCGTCATGACCCAGCGCATCAAAGGCGTTCTTTCCCCTGTCGTTACCCCGTTCACCCCCGATTACATGCCCGACCCCGGGCGTTTCGTGCGCCATTGCAAATGGCTGCTCGCCCACGGTTGCTCCGGTCTCGCCGTGTTCGGCACCAACAGCGAAGCCAACTCGCTGTCGGTCGATGAGCGCGTAATGCTGCTCGAGGCGCTGATCGAGGCCGGCGTGCCCGCATCGAAGCTGATGCCCGGCACCGGCTGCTCGGCGCTTTCCGATTCGGTGGTGTTGACGGCGCATGCGGTCAAGCTCGGTTGCGCCGGGGTGCTGATGCTGCCGCCGTTCTATTACAAGGGGGTATCCGACGAAGGCTTGTTCCGCAATTATTCCGAAATCATCCAGCGCGTCGGCGACGACCGCCTGCAGTTGTATCTTTATCACATCCCGCCGGTGTCGCAGGTCGCCATCACGCTCGGTCTGATCGAGCGCCTGCTCAAGGCCTATCCGCAAAGCGTTGCCGGCGTCAAGGATTCATCCGGTGACTGGAGCAACACCAAGGCCATGCTCGACGCGTTCGCCAAGTCGGGCTTTGATGTATTTGCCGGCAGCGAGACTTTCCTGCTCGATAACATGCGTCACGGCGGCGTCGGCTGCATCACCGCCACCGGCAACGTCAATCCGGGTCCCATCGACAACGTCTGGCGTAACTGGCAGGGGGCCGACGCCGACAAGCTGCAGGCGGGCATTACCGCGACGCGCATGGCGGTGCAAAAAGTGCCGATGATCCCGGCGCTCAAGGCCATCGTCGCGAAATTCTCCAGCGACGCCGACTGGGCCACCGTGCGCCCGCCGCTGGTCGAACTCACGCCGGCGCAACTGGACGGCCTCTTCGCCGACCTCAAGACGCTTGACTTCAACATGCCTGGTATCAGGGATTAAGGCCTGAAAACCTGTTATTCCGAGCGCAGCGAGGAATCTGCTTTTAGTTCAAATCAGAAGCAGGTTCCTCGCAGATTCGGAACGACAACCCGGAACGACAAATTGTTATGTAAAAGGAGACAGACATGCTGTTCGAACTAAGGCAATACCGCACCAAACCCGGCGTGCGCGACCAGTGGGTCAAGTGGGCCGAGGAAACGGTCATCCCGTTCCAGATTTCCAAGGGCGTGGTGGTGGTCGGCAGTTTTGTTTCCAACGACGACCCGGACGTCTATATCTGGATCCGCCGCTTCGAGAACGAGGCCGAGAAGGAGCGCATCTACAAGGCGGTGTACGAGAGCGACACCTGGAAAAACGACATCGGCCCGCGCAACGGCGAAATGCTGTTCCGCGAAAAAATCGTCGTCACCAACATGAGCGCGACGCCGCACTCGGTTATACGCTAGCCGCGCCGCGCCTCACCAAACCCCCTCGCGGGGAGGCGCGGACGAGGCGCGGATCTCACGCTGGCGTCGGCCCGCACCAGGGCTTCGACAGTGTCGCGGCATTGACGCGCGCGAGCGAATGCGCGGTCAGGCCGCCAGTTTCGCGGCCGGGGCGACCATGACGCTGACCATGACGCCGTAGACGGCAGTCCAGGCGTCCTTGACTGCCGGCGTAAAGCCTTCGCCCAGCCCCTGCCCCAGCGTTTTGAGCAGTGCGCCGCCGACCGTCTGGTAGTGCGCGTCCTTGACGCCGTAACCGACATGGCGCTTGCCCAGTGCCTGTAGAACCGGCACCAGCGTGTCCAGGTCATCGAGCTTGCCCACTGCGGCGCCGATCATTTGCATCAGCTTTTTGCCCTGCGCCTCCATATCGCCTTTGAACAGGGACTTGAGTTCGGGGTCGGCGGCAAAAAGATTCTGGTAGAAAAGTTCGGCCGCCTTGGGGGCGATGGGCGTCACTTTTGCCCATGATTGCTGCACCAGCGTGACGGTTTCCGGATTCATTTCGTAGCTCCTTTATTCTAGACTGCGTGGACGTCAGGGAAGCCGGCAAAGCGGTTTGGTTTTTCCGGCATGCGCCGGCCGCGTGCCTGGCCAGTGGTAAATCAGTATCGGCACGAAAGGCCGATTACTTGAATTGCCCGGGCGCGGGCAGGGGTACGCTGCGTGTGCGCGCGATTGACCGGGTTGGCCGCCGCCGGGCAGCGTTCACCATTCGGGAAATGCGTTTTCGATTTCCGCGCGGGGCCATTCGCGCCCGGCGCGGTCGCCGAACGTGAAAACGTGGCCGGTCGTGGCTTGCCGCCCGTTGATCCCGGGGCGCCTAGGATTCGAGCGCCTGCAGTTCGACGTTGGTATGGCGCAGGCGGGCGGCCAGTGCGCTGGCGAGGCCTTCCATGAGACTCAGGCCGACCTTCTTGTGCCCGTCGGCGAAGGCATCGAAGGTTTTGCGCGAGAGCACGAACAGTTCGACCTGGTCGAAGGCGCTGGTCTCGGCGGACCGGTGGGTGCCGTCAAGGAAGGCCATCTCGCCGAAAAAGTCGCCACGGCCCATGCTGCTGATATGGATTGACTTGCCGTCCTCGAGCGGCAGCATGACGCGCACCGACCCCTTGCGTATCAGGAACAGTTCATCGCCGGTCTGCCCGCGGGAGAGTATTTTCTCGCCGGGCTTGAACGAGCGCCTGCCGAGCAGCAGTTCGAGCGCCGCCATGGTCGCCTCCTTGCGCCCCTTGAACAGCCCGAACTCGTGCAGTTCGAGCATCTTGTCCTCGGTGCGCCCGATCTCGGCCTCCTTGAGTATGCGGTTCTCGACCCACTCCTGCGCAGCGTCGAGCTCGTCGAAAATCCTCGCCGCACCCTTGTAAGGCGCGAGGCCGAGCTGGTCGAAGTACTGTTGCATGTCGCGCCCCGAGGGCAGGTTCTGCGGCAGGTGGGCAAACACCAGAAAGCCGCCCTTTTCGGCCATCATGTCGCGAATCTGCTCCAGCATGTGAGAGGCGGTGACGTCTATCGTCTGCACGCGGCGCATGTCGAGCAGGATGTACTTGCGCGTCTTGAACTCCGGCTCAAGGGCTGTGTATAACTGGTTGGTGGTGCCGAAAAAGAGGCTGCCCTGCAACTCCAGGGTCACCGCCTGGTCGCCGCGCTGCTCGAGGATTTTCATTGCTTCTGGCAGCCGGATCTGTTTGGAAAAACTCTGGTTGCCGTAGACCTTGCGCCGCACGACGCGTCCGCCTATTTGCTCGCGAATGAACAGCACGACGGCGAGCGCGATGCCGACGCCCGAGGCCGCGATCAGGCTGACCGTCAGCGCCGTGAAGATGACGGCGGCGATGACGGCGAAGTCGAGGATGGTCGAACGCTGCCGCAGCAGGGCAAAGCTGTGACGATCGATCATGCGCACGCCGATGACAATGAGGATGGCGGCCAGAGCCGCCACCGGCACCCATGAGATCAGCGTGCCCAGAACGAGTAGCGCCGCCAGCGACAGCACGCCCTCCATGACGCCGGAGAGACGGCTTTGCGCACCGCTGGAAATATTGATCAGCGTTGCACCCATCGTGCCGGCACCGGGGATGCCGCCCACGACGGCCGAGGCGACGTTGCCCAGACCCTGGCCGATCAGTTCGCGGTTCGAGTCGTGGCGCGAGCGCGTCAGCGCGTCGAGCACGACACAAGTCTTCAGCGTGTCGATTGAGAGCAGTACGGCGAGCGTCAGCGCCGGAACCGCGATGTACTTTAATTCGCCCACGCCGGTATCGCCCATGGCATGCCAGCGTCCGGCGAGGGCATCGGTGAAGCTGCCGCCACCGGTGCCGAGCGGGCCGACTACAAGGGCGTTGCCCTCGAGCGTGAGCAGCGCCGGATCGGCGAGTCCGAGCGTGAAATACGCCGCGACGCCGGCCAGCAGTCCGATGATCGCGGCCGGCACCAGCTTGGTGACGCGGGGCGCGCCGAGCATGACGGCGATGGTCACGGCGCCGACGACCATGCCCCGCCACTGCCACAGGCCCGATGCGCAGAGCGACTCCCAGAAATACATGTCCTTGGGCGCGCCGAGGAACTTCGGCACCTGGCCGGCGATGATGTAGAGCCCGACGCCGGACAGGTAGCCGCTGACCACCGGGTAAGGCATGTATTTGATCAGTTGTCCCAGTCGCACCGTGCCGAAAAGGATTTGCAGCAGGCCCGCCGCAAGGCCCGTCAGCGAGAGCATCAGCACCGCCTCTGCCATGTCGCCGCCGCCCTGCATGAACTCAAACGTGAAGGCCGCCAGCACCGCCGCTGCGGGCGCGCACGGCGCCGTGATCAGCCGGTTGGTGCCGCCCAGCGCCGGCACGATCAGCCCGAGTGCCGTGGCGCCGAGAATCCCGGCCAGCGCGCCCTGCGCGGCCTGTGAGGCACCGAGCGGCGAATAAATCGTCACGCCGAAGGCGATGGCCGAGGGCAGGGCCACCAGCATCGCCGCAAGGCCGCCCCAACAATCGCCCGCCGCCAGCCTGGGCAGGTTCACGCCACAGTACCCCAGAGCATCATTCGTTCACCCTATACCTGCACGCCGCGCAGGCCAAGCCGCAAAAAACCGCGAGGTGTTGCGCGAGCGGCAATGCAGTAACCGGAACAACAGCGACGAAGCGGCCCGGTGCGCCAACCGCTCAGGCCTTCATGCTCTCGAAGCAGCCAGTTCCCGGTTGATTGCCGCTACCGCCTGTTCGCGGTCATGCGCGCCGAAAAAACCGTAGTACCCGTCGGTGACGTTGGCTGTTTCGCCGTTCTTCAGACGGAATACCAGCCGGTAGGATTCACCCCCGCCCGGCAGTGTTCGTGATTCGAGGAAAGCGCTTTCGATGTCACTTGCCGGCCATTCGCGTCGCGTGCGGTCCCCGAACGTGAGCACGCGGCCGGTCGTGCGCTCGAAGGTGATGCGCAGGTGCGCGCGCCAGCCAAGCAGATAGGCCACCGGAATGCCCAGCAGGAAGGCCATCACCGCCGCCCCGTAGATTTCCCAATTCTCGCGCGTCGGGGCGGTTCCGGTGAAAAATGCGGTAGCCGCGATGATCAGCGCGGGGGCGATTGCGACCGGGATGAACCCAAAGCCGATCGGCGCCCTGAACTCGATTACTTTTTGGCCTTCGGTATTTTGTTTTTCGAGGAATCCGGAAATAATGTTGTTCAAGCACGTGCTCCACGTCGTTCATTCGTCGTTGCGACCGTGGCCGGCAACCCTTTCGGTCAGCATACTGCGTAATGCACCGGCATGTGCATAGCATGTCGTGCGTCACGTGCGCCAGTTTACCCGCCTGCAGTCCGAAAGAAGGCCGGCCACTTGATGCCGGGAGCCGGCCCTTATGTTCGATTGCGAACAGACCGCCTCCAATCCGTTCCTTAGGCTGGCCCCGTTCACCGCAGGCACGCGCGCCCGTTGTGCTTGACGGAATAAAGCGCGGCCCTGGCCCGATGCTTACCTCACCAGGACGTCAATAATGTTCAAGAAAAAAGTCTTTACGCTGTCTCTCGCTGCGGCTTTTGCGCTGGCATCCCAGTCGGCGCTGGCAGCCACGGCAACGACCACGATCCCGGTAACCGCCTCGGTATCAGCCGGTTGCACCATCAGCGTCGGCGCGACGCCCCTCGCCTTCGGCGCCTACGACCCGATCGGCGCCAATGCGACGGCGCCCTTGACCACCGTCGGCAGCGTCATCGTCACCTGCGCCAAGAACAGCGCCGGCACACTCACCATCGGCATGGGGCCGGGGCTGAATTTTCTCACGACGCGCCAGTTGAAGAGCGGCACGGACACGCTCGCCTACAGCGTCGGGCAACCGCCCAGCAATGTGCCGGGCGCGGCCTGCACTTTTCCGGCAACTACGCCATGGAATACCGCCGGGGCGGGCCTGCTGACACTGACCTCGCCGCCGAGCAAGGCACCGCGCTCCTACAACATCTGCGGGTCTATCCCCGGCGGGCAGGACGCCGCAGCCGGCGCGACCTACACCGACACCATCACCGCCACCATCAATTTCTAGATCCAGATGGTAGCGCCGGCTCGCCTCCGACTTCTGATGCCTGCGCCCTTATGTTCGCCTCCGCACAGACCCCGTTCAGGTCGCTCGTCATACTTTCCGCATCCTTCTCAGGCACGCGCGCCCGTTGTGCTTGACGGAATAAAGCGCGGCCCTGGCCCGATGCTTACCTCACCAGGACGTCAATAATGTTCAAGAAAAAAGTCTTTACGC
>Ga0163155_10000311_pt1 | contig 59160 bp, 49 predicted proteins | sample OliLakLV19SP4G1_FD_148611 | JGI IMG/M metagenome (GOLD analysis project Ga0163155, IMG submission 148611) | Freshwater microbial mat bacterial communities from Lake Vanda, McMurdo Dry Valleys, Antarctica - Oligotrophic Lake LV.19.SP4.G1 | ecosystem: Environmental > Aquatic > Freshwater > Lake >... | reverse complement strand
TGTTGTGGGCGAAACAAACATAGCCGGCGCAGTCGATGTGACCGGCACCGGCGCATTCAGCGGCAATTTCACGGTGGGCACAGATGCGCTGTCCGTCGATGCAACCGGCAAGATGGTCGGGATCGGTGTTGCCACGCCGACGGTCGCCCTTGATGTGGCGGGCGACACCTTGCTCACCGGCAATGCGGCCGTGACGGGCGATGTTGCGGTTGCGGTCGATGTATTCACCGTCGATGCGACGGATGGCACAATCGGCATCGGCACGGCCGCGCCGGAACACCAGCTTGATATCATCGGCAGCGGCACGATGGGCACGATCGGCAACCTGGATGAAGGGGATGCGCTGGTCCGCATTCAGGAAGCGTCTTCGGGCCCGAACCTTTATCTGGACGGCAATACCATCATCACCGATGCGACGATGCTGATCGGATCGATCGGCAATGCCGGCATGCAGTTCCTGGCCAATTCAAGTGTCGCGATGCAAATCGATGCCGCGAGCGGCGTTTCCACCACCGCGAACCTTGGTGTCGGCACAACGCTGAGCGTCAATGGCGCCACAACGCTGGGAAGCACACTTAATGTTGCGGACGATGCTGCGTTTAATACGGATACTCTGTTCGTCGACGTATCGGCCGACAGTGTCGGTATCGGCACGAACGTGCCACAGGCGCGTCTTGATGTGGATGGCGGGATCCGCATCGGCCTGCATAATTCAGGTACGTCGTGCACGCCGGACGGCGTCGTTCAATTCAATGGCAGCCAGTTGCAGGTCTGCGTCGGCGGCGCATGGTCCGGCGTTTCATCGATCGAAAAACTCGACGATATCGGCGATGTGAACGTGCCGACACCGAACGAAGGCGAAGTGCTGGCATGGGATGATGCATCCGATACCTGGGTTGCCAAGAACATCATCGATCTGGGGCCGGGCAACGCGACAGCGCATGGCGATGACGGCGATATCCAGTTCAATGGCGGCGACGAGCTCGACTCGCATCCCGATTTCTTCTTCGATAAGGACGATGTCCGCCTTGGTATCGGCACCTCGTCACCGTTGACGACGTTGCATGTCGACGGTACCGGCACCGTTTCAGGCGATGTCACGCTTGGTGAAGATCTTGCGGTCGACGGCACGACGCTGGTTGTGAATGCGACGCTGAATTCGGTCGGCATCGGCACGGCAACGCCGAAGGCGGCTTTGGAAGTCGCCGGCGGCATCAAGCTGGGCAACGATGCGAACTGCGCGGCCGATAAAGACGGCACACTGCGTTTCACTGGCGTGGTTCTGGAGATCTGTATTTCCGAAGTCTGGTCACCGATCCAGGGATCTAGCGGCGGGGCAGGCGGTCCGGGGACCACGATGGTGACCGGCTGGCCCGATGCGATCAATTGCGGCCCGACCAACGAGCCCTCGATCTATTATCTGACGCAGGGTCCGGCGGCTTCGGGCAAATACGAATACCGCAACATCTGGCATAACGCCGAGCGCGTGGTGCGTTTCAATGCGGACAAGACATACTTCGATAAAGACACGCCTGTGACGGACACGGGCTGCACCAACCAAGCGATCGCGGTTCTGTATGCGGCGCAGCGCGCTTATAACTTCGTGGGCGGCTCGGGCAACGAGGATACGTTATCGTTCGTGCCGACCGCGCCGGACGCGATTGATTGCGGCGACCATGCCGTCAATGACACCCGACGCATGCTGTTCCTGCAAACGGCAACGACAACGCGCTGGACTTACGGTTTCATCGCGGCGGCTGCCGGTATCGGCATGCAGGTTTCGTTCAATCCGACCGACGGCACCTGGATCGAAACCATCAACACGGCCAACTGGCCCAATGCGGACCAGTGCGATACGCGCACGATTGCCGACCTGACGGCGGATGACCGCACCTTCAACCTGGCCGGCGGCGGCGCCAGCGCGGATCCGGACACGACGACAGCGACGGGCAGCGATGGCTATGTTCAGTTCGCAACCGCCGGCGTTCTGGACGGGGATTCGGGCCTGCAATTCAATAAAGCCAGCGACCGCCTGACCATCGGCGCCGGCGTTAAAGTCGGCAACGATACGACCTGCGCGGTGGGCGGCGCGGATAACGGCACGATCCGCTTCAACGGCACGCGGCCGGAGTTCTGTTACAACAATACATGGCTGGATACCGGTGTTGCCGATGGCAACAAAACCGACATCACGGTCAGCGGCAACAGCTGGACCATCAATAGCGGCGCCGTCACCTTGTCGGACATGGCCAATATCAGCGCCAACACGGTGCTGGGCCGCGGCACCGGTTCAGGCGCGCCGCAGGCCCTGTCGCTGGGCACGGGACTTTCCATTACGGGCACGACGCTCAATGCCGATGTTCTCACCGACGGTGACAAGGGCGACATCACTGTTTCGAGCAGCGGCACATCGTGGAACATCGATTCCGGCGCGGTGGGCACGGCTGAAATCGCAGACGGCACGGTCGGCTACAGCGATATTCAAAACGTGACCGGCAGCCGCCTGCTGGGCCGTTATGCGGCGGCGACGGGTTCGACGCAGGAAATTTCCGTCGGCACAGGCCTTACGCTTTCGACGGGCGGCGTGTTGAGCGCCAACGTTTCCGCTGGTGTCGCAGGCGCGGACAAACAGGTTCAGTTCAATGATGGTGGCTCGACGCTGGCGGGGGCGACGCAGCTGATCTGGTTGAAAGCGTCCAACCGCCTTGGCATCGGCGCGACATCCGATCCGACCCAGGCGCTGGATGTTACCGGCACGGCAACGGCGACCAAGCTGAACGCCAAACCGATGGCGGCGCTTCCCGCCCCGGCCGGCGGTACAGGGACATCTTACTGGACCCTGGCAAGCGGCAACGTTTACCGGACCACGGGTAATGTTGGCGTTGGTATCAACCCAACGGTCAAATTCGACGTGGCGCAAACCGCTGATAGCGTCAACATGGCGCGCTTCCTGAAAACAACGACGGCAGGTTCGGGCACAGGATATTCGACTGGTTATCAATCCGCGGCACTCTTTGCGCAAAATTCGCCGTATGCTATTGCCACACTCCCTGCCACGGTGCGGGCAGGGGTTGTCGGCGTAGGCACGGCTTGCGGATCCGGTTGCGCGGCAGCTTCCGGTTATTTATCCCCGGGTGTCATGGGATATATCCCTGGCGGTGGACATGGCTCGGCTGCTGTTGCAGGGTTGTTTCAGCGTGGCGATACGAACCAGCAGCTTATTCTACAAGGTAACTCCTCGGATACTATGCTCATCTATCCAATGGTGCTCAGAGATCTGGGCAGTTCGACGACGCGTTTCATCATGGACCAAAGCGGCCAAATTGGTGTCGGAATCGCACCCAAAGCGGCGGCGCACCTTAAGTCTGCAAACACGCTTGATTATCAGCTCATCATGGGGAGCACCGGTCAGGACACGTTCGAATGGGGCATGGGGCGCGATGGGGACAGTGACGGCCGTTTCTCAGTGGCCTACACAGCAAATGCATGGTCTACAAAATCGGAGTTCCTGACGGTGCTTCCTTCCGGCGCTATCGGGATCGGGACGTCAGCGCCTACCAGCAAATTGCATGTTACTGGTACTACTACCGGCACAAGCAACGGGATAATTTACGCACAGGATACTGTTGGCAGCTACTCTGGCGGATTGGCAACAAACCTGCTTGTCGGCGGCGTAAACAGCGAGAAGCATGTCTATATGGGCATGTTGGAGACGCTTGTGTCGGGCACCAGCACGCTGGGCTATTTTTTCATTAATACTGATCCAGCCAGCAGCACTGCAGCACACACGAATCCGGATCTGGTTATTACATCGGCGGGCTTGGTTGGGATCGCGCAGAGTAATCCCACTCACAAACTTGAAGTTTTGCAAACGGGTGCGACTAACGTATCCGGGCTCGGCCTTCGCAAAGACGTCAGCAACATTGCCAGTCTGTATACCAACGCTTCCAACCAGTTTGTTATTTCCGTCAATAACAATGCGGGCGTTTATCTGACGGCGGGTGCCACCAGCTGGGCCAGCGCATCGGATATGCGTCTTAAAACCAATGTCGAGACCTTCAGCGTGCTCGATCGTCTGAAAGACTATCGCGCCGTGTCATTCGACTGGAAAGACAGTGGCAAGCGCGATATCGGCGTGATCGCGCAGGAAGTCCAGAAGGTTTTCCCCGAGGTTGTCCATGAAGGTAATAAAGATGCGGAACTGGACGCCGAAAAAACCGGCATGTGGACGGTCATGTACGACAAAATGGGCGCACTGGCACTTGAAGCGGTCAAAGAACTCAAAGCGCTGGTAGACGGACTGGCCGACAAAGTGAAAGAGCTTTTCGATATTGTGGGCAAATTGCAGGCCGAAAATGCCGCGCTGCGCACGGAAGTGGATAACCTGAAGGTTCAGAACGCCGAGATCCTCAAACGCCTTGACGCGCTGGAGGAAAAACAATGACACTGTCGTTGATGCGCCGTTTCCTCCGTTACGCTCTGACTGCCGTTCTGGCGGTTGGTATTGCACCGAATGTCTATGCCGCCTGTTCGACGCCGACGGGCGATGCAGGCGATATCGTCTATAACAGCGCGCACAATGTTTTGCAGTATTGCAACGATACGGACTGGGTCGGCATGGGCAGCGCGAGCGGTGGCGGTGGTGGCAGCGGTGTTACGGACGGCGATAAGACCGATATTACCGTTTCGGGTTCGGGCGCGGCCTGGATCATCGATAACGCTGCGGTTACGTATGCCAAAATTCAGGATCTTTCCGCGCACGGCAAAATCCTTGGGCGCTATACAGCAGGGGCCGGTCCTGTTGAGGAACTGACCATCGGCGCAGGCCTTTCGCTGAACAGCACGACGGGTGAACTGACGACATCGGTTGTTGGTCTGACGGACGGGGATAAAGGCGACATTACGGTGTCGGCTTCCGGCGCAACCTGGAATATCGACGCCAACGCCGTCGGCACGGCCGAAGTCGCCAACAGCGCTATTACTTACGCCAAAGTCCAGAACGTCACAGCACCCAACAAACTTCTGGGCCGTTATACCACAGGCGCCGGCGTGGTTGAGGAACTGACGCTCAGCACCGGCCTTGCGGTGGATGGTTCGGGCAACATTACGGTGAGTGTTGGTGCCGGCTCTATCACCGACGGTTCGATTACGTATGCCAAAATCCAGAATGTCACGGGCCCGGGTAAATTCCTCGGCCGTTATACTGCGGGCGCAGGCCCGGTGCAGGAACTGACAATCGGCACATCGCTTACCTATGATACGGGCACCGGCGTCACCAACATTGCCAACGGGGACAAGGGTGATATCACGGTCGGCACGGCCGGCACGGACTGGCAGATCGACGCCAATGCGGTCGGCACCGCCGAAGTCGCCAACAGCGCGATCACCTATGCAAAAATTCAGAACGTCACCACCAGCCGCCTGCTTGGCCGCTATACCACGGGTGCGGGTGTGACGCAGGAAATTACCCTTGGAACGGGGCTTGCCCTCAACACAACGACCGGTGAATTAACGGCAACGGGTTCGGGCGGTACGGTGACCGGCACCGGCGCGGCCAGCCACATTGCATACTGGACCGGGGCTTCGGCGCTGGCGCATGACGCAAACCAGTTATACTGGGATGCTGCGGATAACGAGATGGGCATCGGTACCGCAACGCCGCGCACGGCGCTTGATACCGGCATCGGCACGCTGTCAGGTTCAGCAAACGATTATACAAAAGCGGCCCCGACCTTCATGGGCGGGGGCGTTGTCAGCTGGGCAGGACCGGCGGGCAAGCTGAAATGGACGGCGCGATTCATGCTGCTGCCGGTGTCGACCACGACGTCGACCAGCGGCTATATCCAGATGACGCAGCCGACCACCAATATCCTGGCCGCCAACGTCCATAACAATATTGCCCGTACCGCTGATGCGGACGGGGTTATCCTGAATGATTTCGAGGCGCTTTACGCCGTGCACACGCCGGGCGGCACGGCCACGGCGATCACTTATAAAATCGTGATCTATTCGACGGCGTTCGACGCGCCCAGCAACTGGGTTCTGGTGGCCGCTGTTAACGGCGATGACGATACGGTCAAGCTGGGTAATGGTATCGTGCTGAAATCCGGCGGGACATGGACAGCGTCTGACGGTTCGGTCGGGGGCAGCGCGGTTGCCGATGGCGACAAGGGCGATATCACGGTCGGCAGCAGCGGCGCGGACTGGCAGATCGATGCCAACGCGGTCGGCACGGCCGAGATTGCCAACGACAACGTCACCTATGCGAAGCTGCCCAACCAGGCCGTCAGCACGTTAATCGGCCGGGGCAGCGCGGGCGGCACGGGCGATCCGCAGGTCATCACGCTGGGTTCGGGACTGACGATGACTGGCACGGTCTTAAGCGCATCGGCCGGCGGGGGCGGGTTCTGGCTTGATGCCGGTTCCAACAACATCAATAACTCCAACACAGCCAATGTCGGCATCGGCACGGCGACGCCGGCGTCGAAACTGGACGTCAATGGCGGCATCCGCCTCGGTAACGATGCGGGCACGTGCGTGGTCGCCAAAGTCGGCACGCTGCGTTTCAACACCGACAACAAAATGCAGATCTGCGTCAACGGCGTGGACGGTTATTCGTGGACGGATCTTGCGGTTGTATCCGGCCTTGCCCCGCCGGGCGAGGAAGAATTGCCCATCACGGCGACATGGCCGCAACTGATTGCCTGCACGGTGACCGCCGACAGCAACATCTACTTCTTCTACCTGGAACGTTCGTTCTTCGGCACGAACAAACGCCGCCGTTACCGCGACCCCTATAATACCTGGTATCTCGATTTCGATCCGTCGGGCGCTTATGTTTACACCAACATGTCGGCCGGCAACTGCCACGACAAATCGCGCGACCAGCTGATCGCTTCCAACCAGGCGAAAAGCTTTGACGACAACAGCACCGCGACCAGCATTCTGCCGTCTCCGGTTGCTTATCCGGACGTGCTGCTTTGCACGTATTCCACGTATACGGCCTTCTACTGGCTGGAAAGCATGCGTGCCGGCCTTTTGTATTACAAGGATCAACAGGGCAGCAATAGAATCTGGTTCACCTACAGCACTGGCGCTTATGTCAGCGCAGACGGCGCAGCAAACGTAGAAGCGGGATGTAAAGCCAATATCGGGTCCATCGCGGCTGGCAGCAAGAAATTCAACATGGTGGGCGGGCCGCCGACGAAATCAATGTCGCTCAATATTCCCGATGCCATCGTGTGTACCGAAGCCAACGGCGACCAGACGATGCTGCGCCGGATGCATGTTTCCGCTGCAGGTCTCACGCAGTTTCACCGTTATTCGGTTTCCTGGAGCAACGGTTCGAGCAATGGCTATGTGGATTTCGATACCGCCAATGGGCAATACATGGCGCATGGCAATCTGGGCAGCGGCAACCCCAACTGCATGAACAAATCGCTCGCGCAGCTGCGCGAGGCCGGGCAGGCTTTGTGGTGGGCTGATAACGGCACAGCTTCCACGGCACCGCCGAGCCCCGAACTGCCCGCACCGCAATCCGGCCTGCCGCTGAGCGGCAACACGATCTGGCCTGATTATATTCTTTGCAAAAAGGATACGGATGAGCTCGATATGCTGTTCTATTCGAATACGGATAGTAACAATCGCCGCCTGTATTATTCGCATAGCAGCTATTTGATGCGTTTCGAATCTACCGGCGCGTATCAGACACAAAGCGGCGGCGGCGGCCCGATTAGCAGTTCGGATTGCGCGGGCCTGTCCATCCAGCAGATCATGACCGTTCCGGGACGCTACGGTAACTGGCGCGACAACGTGGCGGTTGCGGATCTGAATTTCGGCGCAGCGCAGAACTGGTCGCAGGTGATCATTTGCCAGGATGGAGATTACGATAACGTTTTACGCCTGATGTATGGCAGCGCCGGGAACCATATGTATTACTACGCCAACGGTTATGGTCAGTATTATTATGCTTTCCACCCCGTCAGCCAGAACTACAGCAACACCAGCAATGCGGGGAACTGCTATACCCCCACCCAGATGAACCTCCCTGGCCTCAAGGCATTGCCGAACCGCACCTATAACTGGCGCGGCGGCACGGATACGGGCTCGATGTTTGCTGGCATTCCGGACGCGCTGGTCTGCACGCACAGCACCTATGGCGGTAAATGGATCTTCTATCTCGGGCGCCACTACCGCGGCGGCGGCAGCAGCGGCACCAATACCTACCGCACTGGAGATGGAACAGAGATGGCGTTTTCCACAAGCGAGCCTTACGTCTTCCAGTCAGGAAACGTGGCAACGGATTGCGGTAACAAATCGCTGGCGCAGCTGAATGTGCTTGGTCAGGCCGTCTTCCTGGTGGAAACGAATAACAAGGACCAGACTCCTGGCGCATACGAGCCGGAAGGCGGTTCGGTTGTCGATGGCTGGCCGGATGTCCTGTTGTGCCGCACCTCGGCCGCAAGCCGCCCGTATATGTACCAGTTCGCCTGGCAGGACACCACGCACACCTATTACAAGGCGCAAACATCCTATAGCGGCGGCACCGGCGGTTATGGTGGCGGCACGATGTATTACGACGGCTACATGCGCTGGAATAACAACAAGACCTATAACAGCATCAGCGCCGACCCGAGCAACGATTGCGTCGGCCAGACCATCCAGGAACTGGAATTGCTGGGGCAGGCGTTCAACTTCGGCGGCGGCGGCGGCGGCACGGCCAACAGCGCGCAGGCCGGCGGCGTGAACAAGGCGATCCAGTTCAACGACAATAACGACCTGAAAGGCGCGAACGTCTTCTGGGACAAGGTCAATAACCGCATGGGCCTCGGCACGGGCACGCCGGGTTACACGCTGGATATCGATATCCCGCAGAACGAGCCCACGACCCTTGCGATCACCAATACGGATACGACCGACTTTAACTCGCAGGCACGCGTGCGCCTGCAGGGCGGCACCACGAGCGGGCAACTGCTTGCCGCCCAAAGCATCGGCATGATCATGGGCACGACCAGCGGCCACCCGGTCAACCTGACGGTGAACAGCGCCAATATCATCACGCTGGCGACATCCACCAATGTGGGTATCGGCACGGCCACCCCGGCTGCGAAGCTCGATGTCGCGGGCGGCGTGAAGGTGGGCAACGACGCTTCCTGCACCGGCACCAAATACGGCATGCTGCGCTGGACGGGCACGGCGCTTGAAATCTGCACCAGCGGCGGCTTTGTTCCGGTCGACGCATCGAATGGCGGCTCGACGACATCGCCATGGGTGACCTTGTCGGGCACGGCGGGTTCGAACCACAAAATCTACTTCAATGCTGCAGGCACAGGCGGGGCGCTGATCTCCAGCATCGGCAGCACCTCCGTTGATGCGTCGGCAGCGCTCGAAATCGCTTCCACTACCAAGGGCTTCCTGCCGCCGCGGATGACCACGGCCGAGCGTAATGCCATCTCTTCACCCGCGATGGGCCTGCTGATCTACAACACCAGCCTTGACCAACTGCAATACTACGCAGCCGGTCTGTGGCAGTCTGTGGGCGTATCGAGCACGTCGCAGGGCGTATCGGTCAACCCGCAGTTTCTGTTTAATGGCTATGGTCTCGGAGGCGGTGCCGGTAACGGGACATCTACAAGTTACTCTTACGGCAACCCGGTTTCGCTGGGCACATTGCCAATGGGTACGATTTCTCAGTTCTCTGGTGGCGGTTACCGTCAGGAATCTTCCAACAGCTGGTGTGTTATTTCCGGCACAGCCGCCAATAACATGTGGTGCTGGGGCCGTTATTATCACTTGCCATTCGGCACCGGTAGCGCAACCGACTATAACGTTCCGACCCAGATTCCAGTTGGTGTTGGTCTGACCTGGAAACAAGTTTCGGTTGGTCTCGGCCTAACGGCATGCGGCGTCACGACCAGCAACGTTGCCTATTGCTGGGGTTATCAGCATTCCGGTGCGCTGGGCAACAACGTTACGACGGCTGCATATCAAAACGCACCGCAGCTGGTTATCAACCAGCCGGCCGGCGGGTATCAATATGTGGGTGCGGGTGGCTATTATCTGAGCAGCGATCACTATGCATTTTCTTGCGGTCTGACGACATCGAGCGGCAAAATCTTCTGCTGGGGCAATGACAGCTGGGGCCAGGTTGGTAACGGCGTTGGCGGGGCCAACCCGATGGTGACCCCGACGGAAGTGCTGACTGGTACAGGAACCTGGACACAACTCACCGTGCACGGCCAGCATGCATGCGCGATCAACAACGTTAACCAGCTTTATTGCTGGGGTTACAACGGTTACGGCCAGCTGGGCATGGGTGATACCACGGTCCGCGACGTGCCTACACTGGTGCCGCTGCCGTCCGGGATTACCGGCTGGAAGAGCGTGAGCCTCGGCGTTCACGGCACCTGTGCGATTGCGAATACGGACCGCGCCTATTGCTGGGGTTACAACGGTTATGGCGAGATGGGCGACGGTACCACATCGCAGCGTAATTCGCCTGTGGCAGTTATTGGGGGCAAGCGCTGGCTGAAGGTGCTGACCGGAGACCTTATGAGTTGCGGGCTTGATACCTCCCGCCGTGTCTGGTGCTGGGGCCATAACAGTTATGGTCAGCTTGGTGACGGCACGACGACAGCCCGTACAGTGCCGACGCTTGTCTACGGCGATGAAACGACGATCGATTTCGCGATCGGGTCCTACGGCCTGTTGCGCCTGGTACAATAACAAAACGCTCTAAAAATCTGGGAAAAAGGTGATTAAACTCGCCCTTTTTTCGTCACATCCGTTATCTAGATAGCGGGTATGAAAAATATTCCGGCCAAAATCCGTTCTGTTGTCACCGATATCCCGCTGATGGGGGCATCGGCGGCGCTTGTGTTTACGAGCGCGGCGCTCTGGCAGGGCAATACCATCCGTCAGCCGGTGGTGGACCAGATGCAGGTGCCGCTCGGCTTCCAGTACCAGAAGGTGCAGCAGGTCCTTAAAGAGGCGCCGAAGGCCCCAGTGGTCGGCAATACCGCCTGCGGGCCCAAGGAAACCTTCCGCAATGTCGTTTTCCTGTGTTCGGGGCAACAGCCTTACGGGGTTAAAATCGACACGGTTTCGCTGCTCTGGGCCGATCCGCGCGGGCAGGAGATCGGCAAAGTGGTCTGCACGGCGGGGGAGAATTGCCGCCCGCTGGATGCCTTGCGCGGCGAAGACCTGGAAGCGGGTTTCGACTGGTGGAAAGACTACGCCTTCCAGCCCCGGTAAAGGGCCCGGAAACGGCCCAGCAACGGCCAAGAAACGGATTGGCTTTATCCGGCAGGGCGTTATTTTAAGCCTCTATGAACACGCAGCATACCATTGCCCGATCCATCGACTGGCTGGTTGCCCACTGGGAAAAACAGCCCAGCCTGGACGATGCGGCCGCGTTTGCGGAGATGGAAGCGACGGCGTTTCAGAAGGCCTTCACATCGCATGTGGGGTTAAGCCCCAAGCGTTTCCTGCAGATCATGACGCATCGCCGGGCGCGGGATCTTCTGGAGAGCGGCGAACTGACGACACTGGAGGCCGCGTATGATGCCGGTCTCTCCGGCAACGGGCGGCTGCATGATCTGTTCGTCACGATCGAAGCGGCCACGCCCGGTGAAATACGCAGCAAAGGAAAGGGCATGGCAATTGCTTACGGCTATGCGCCCACGCCCTATGGCGAACTGATCGCCGCGCGCACCCAAAAAGGGCTGTGCTGGCTGGGATTCCGCGTCGATGACAGCCGGGATAAATGCCTGCAGCGCATCCGGGATACGTGGCCCAACGCAACATTGGTTCAGAATAACGCAGCAATCGCGGCGGATGTTGCGGCGGTGAGCGCGATTTGCGCCGGGCAGGGCGACGGGAACAGGAAAATACCCCTGCACCTGTTCGGGACCAATTTCCAGATGCAGGTCTGGCAGGCGCTGCTCAAAATACCGTCGCGGCATTTTTTATCCTATGAGGGGCTGGGGGCGGCGATCGGGCGGCCGGGCAGCCCGCGGGCGATCGGCAATGCGGTCGGGGCCAATCCCATTTCGCTGCTCATCCCTTGCCATCGCGTTATCCAGAAATCGGGAATCCTGAATAATTACGGGTGGGGATCTGCCCGTAAAAAAGCCTTATTAGGCGTTGAATGTGCAGAATAATCCTATAGTTTAAGGGGCTTATGCGCACACTCTGGAAAATTATCCGCGGTTTTTTTGTTTTCATCGGCATGCTGGTCGTTGGCCTCGCCATCCTTGGCGCCATCGGCATGCGACAGGAAACAGACACGATGCCGGACACGGTTGTCCTGGCCTTCACCTTCCATGGCAGCCCGCAGGATGCCCCTCAGGCGCATCACTGGATGGATTATTTCGTCGCGCCGGAACCGACGCTGTCCGAAGTGGTGGATGCGCTTTATGCGGGCGCCAAGGATGAGCGCGTCACCAGTTTCGTGGCCCGCATGGCGGGCGGTGATTACCGCTGGCCGGATGTGCAGGAACTGCGCGATGCGATTGGCGCCTTCCGCGCAAGCGGCAAGAAAACCTATGTTTTCGCGGAGAGTTACGGCGAGCTCTATCCCGGCATGGCGGAATATTATCTGGCCACCGCGTTCGATGAAATCTGGATTCAGCCTGTCGGCACGGTGGCGATCACCGGTTTTCATGCGGAAGTGCCGTATTTCAAAGCGGCTTTGGACAAGCTTGGCGTGCTGCCCGATATCCTCCAGAAGGGCGACTACAAAACCGCGCCGGAAAGCGCGTTGCTGGAACACATGTCCGAGCAGCAGCGGCAGACCATTCATTCCATGTTCTCGTCGATGATGACCGATTTCTTCGAAGGCGTATCGCAGGGCCGGAAAATTCCGGCCGAACGCATGGGGCAGATTATCGATGGCGCGCCTTACACGGCGGAAGAGGCGAAGGAAAGAAACCTCGTCGATCGCGTGGGTTACATGGATGAGCTGATCGCCGTGCTGATCCCGGATGAGAAGGACGAGGGTCAAGGCATGGTGAATGCGCTGGATTATCTGTACGACGCCTCCCATGAGAACTTGAATCAAGTTATCAAGAAAGAGTCTAAACTCGCTGATAAGGATAAAGAAAATAACTCCGTAGCGCTGGTTTATGTGTCGGGTCTGATCATCTCCGACGATCCGAGCGGGGAGAGCGCGGCGCTGGGCGAGCGCATGGCATATGCCAGCGATATTTCGGGCGCCATCACCGATGCGGCGCTCGATGACAGCATCGCCGCCATCATCGTGCGGGTCGATTCTCCCGGCGGCAGCCCGTCGGCATCGGAAGCCATCCGCCGGTCGATCGAGCTGGCCAAGAGCAAGGGCAAATATGTCGTCGTTTCCATGGGGTCGGAAGCGGCATCGGGCGGCTACTGGGTGTCGGTCGACGCCGACAAGATTTACGCGCAGCCCGGCACGCTGACCGGATCCATCGGCGTGTTCGGCGGCAAGGCCACGTTCGCCGGGCTTTCTCAGAAACTGGGCGTGAACTGGGATTCCGTTGCGCTCGGCGGCAATGCCGGTCTGTGGTCGCCCATCCATCCCTATTCGGACGAGGGGCGCGCCTCGGTCAGCCGCATGCTGGACGATGTTTATGACGCCTTTATCGCCCGGGTGGCCAAGGGCCGATCCTTTTCGCCCGAAGTGGTCGAAAGCATGGCCGGTGGCCGCGTCTGGACCGGGCGCCAGGCCATGGAACGCAAACTGATCGACGCGTATGGCGGGCTTCGCCAGGCCAAGGAAGATGTCGCCAAAAAGCTTGGCGTGGCCGATGTGAAGGATCTCGACCTTATCCTCATGCCCGAGCCGGGTGAGCCCGTGGAAGAGATCCTGGGTATGCTGGCAGCCACGGGGCAGGTACGAAATTACTTTAAACCTTTAGTTCAAGCTATTGTTTTTGAACGAAATCCTTCCTGGTCCGCGGTCCGCATGCCAAGCGAATTTCAAGTTTGGAAATAAGCGCCGTTTTTTGGTATAATGGGATATGCCTTTTGGATTAAAGGCATTCTTTGAAGGCAACAGAAGGTAGCCATGGACGTCGGTACCCCCACCAGCACTCCCGTTTCGAGGTCGCTTTACGCCAGGCGGACTTCCGGCAGCGCGTCGTCCTTTCTTAGTTCTTCCGATATTTCGCCCGTTCAGAGAATGCTGAGCAACCAGAAGGCCGTTGCCGCCAAAAAGGTCAGTTATTTCGAGAGCGAAGATTTCCTGAAAATGAAGGCGTTCGAAATTCGTTCGCGCATTGTCATGTATCAAAACCTCGGCCTCACTCGCGAATATCAAATGGCCCAGCAAGAAGGGGCGGATGTTGTGGCCAAATATCAAAAAATTCTCGCTCAGAAAAACACGCAAGCGCTTGAAGATCAGGTCAATCAACAGCTCGGCCTTGATACCAGCGCTTAAGCGGCCAATCCTTTTTTCATGACCAGTTGACGCCATGGACCTGGCAGGTTGAGCGCGCGCAAAGCGAGACGGCGCAGATGCCTGATCGCGCCCTTGTCGGTGGCGACGGCCTGATTGGCGATATCGATGGTCATGGACCGGGAGACAACATCCGGCTGTCGGGCGCGTTCATAGCGGTTCAGCACGCTGACCGATCCGATATCCAGGCCCAGTTCATGCGCCTCGCGCACGATGGCGGCCAGTGTCGCCACATCCCGTAAAGACAGGTTCAAACCTTGCGCGCCGATGGGGCTGATGACATGCGCGGCTTCGGCAGCCAGCGCGATGCGCGGCGCGGTCAGGCGCTGGCTTTTCAGATATTCCAGCGGCCATGAAACGGGGTTGGAGAGCAATTCGACCGTGCCGACGCGGCTGCGGGTGCGGTCCTGCAGCGCCTTGGTGAAATCCTGTCTGCGCAGTTTCATGAAGGCGTCGGCGTCTTCATCCTTTTCAACCCAGACAATGGCGGATGTATTGCCCTTCATCGGGACGATGGTGAACGGGCCGCCGGGGCGGTGAAACTCGGTCGAAGCATCGTCATGCGATTTTGAGTGACCGATCAGGCAGGTGATGGCGTGCTGGCCGTAAGCACGGCGCCTGGCGTCAATGCCGGCCAGTTCGCGCACGGGGCTGTTGCGGCCGTCGCAGCCGACCAGAAGCCTGCATTTCATTGTCTCGCCGCCGGTCAATGCAAGCGCGACCGACGCGCCATCCGACTTGAAGGTTTTTAAGCTGGCGTCTGTTTTGATGTGAATGTTTTTAAACGTCTTCAAGCGATCGTTTAACGCTGCGCGCATCACGGTAAGGGGCAGGTTATAGCCAAAAGTTTCGCGGTCCAGTTCGTAGGCGGCGAAGGTCTGTTCGATCATGTCGTCGGCGCCGGATGGATAGGCGCTGTCGTCGACGACGCTCATGCGGGCAAGCGGCGCGCCATGGTTTTTGAGCAGGGGCCAGACACCCGCGGCCTGCAGGGTATCGATGGATTGTCCCATCAGCGCGGCGGTGCGGCCGTCGGGCTTCACGTCTTTGAGCGCCGGAATCGCGGGGCCTGCATCGGCCACCAACACGGACATGCCGGATCCGGCCAGCAGGCTGGCAAGGGCCAGGCCGGGGACGCCGCCGCCGATAATGCAAAGGTCGTAATTCTTCATGGTCAAACTATATGAAGCCCTTTAAAACCTATGACAAGGAGTCTCTCATGGCTGCAGCCGTCGAAGTCTATACCACCACTTATTGCCCGTACTGCGTTCGCGCGAAGGAATTGCTCAAATCCAAGGGCGTCGAATTCAAGGAAATCAATGTCGAAGGCGATGACGAGGCGCGCGCAGCGCTGGTCAAGAAAGCCGATGGCCGCCGTACCGTGCCGCAGATTTTCATCAACGGCCAGGCGATGGGCGGGTTCGACGATATTTATGCGCTGGACCGCGCCGGTAAACTCGACCCGATTTTGAAAGGATAACAATGGCCCCGACACCTGCTTCCAGCATACCCGAGGTTGGCGACCCTTCGCGGGATCTTTTCTTCTCGATGGATCGCAACCTGGCGCTGGAAGTTGTGCGGGTGACCGAAAGCGCCGCGCTGGCCGCGTCGCTTTACGTGGGCCGTGGCGATGAAATGGCGGCCGACCAGGCTGCTGTCGATGCCATGCGCACGGTTTTGAACAGCCTGAACATTGCCGGGCGCATCGTGATCGGCGAGGGCGAGCGCGACGAAGCGCCGATGCTGTACATCGGTGAGAAAGTCGGCACGGGGCAGGGGCCGAAAATCGATATCGCGCTCGACCCGCTGGAAGGCACGACGATTACCGCCAAGGGCGGCATGAATGCGCTGGCCGTTGTGGCGATGACGGAAGAGGGCGGATTTTTAAATGCGCCCGATACGTATATGCAGAAAATCGCGGTCGGTCCGGGTTTTCCCGACAATTTTCTCGACATCGACGAGCCGGTGGATGATTTCGTGCGCCGTCTGGCCAAGGCGAAAGATGCCGGCCCTGAACAATTGATGATCTGCGTGATGGACCGTCCGCGTCATGAAGATATCATCAGCCGCATCCGCAAGGCCGGGGCCCGCATCACGCTTATCCAGGATGGCGACGTGTCGGCGGTGATTGCGGCTGCAGAATCCCATTCGCCCATCGATGCTTATATCGGCATCGGGGGCGCGCCGGAAGGCGTGCTTGCGGCGGCTGCTTTGCAATGCACGGGCGGGCAGATGCTCGGACGACTGATCTTCCGCAATGACGGGGAGAAGTCGCGCGCTGAGAAAATGGGCATTTGCGATTTCAACCGCGTCTATACCCATGACGACATGGCCTATGGCCCGAACGTGATGTTCGCGGCGACGGGCGTGACGGACGGCGCGATGCTCAAGGGCGTGCACCGCTATGTTGGCGGGGCGACGACGCATTCGGTCGTCATGCGGTCCAAAACCGGCACGATCCGCCGGATTGAATCCGTTCATAACTTCAATAAAAAACCGGGGCAGTAATCAGGTCTGAAGGCCGGGGCGATATGCGCCCAGCGCTTTTGCAGGCGCCGGGCTTGCGTCGGCTTCCTGCAATAACTTCATGCGCAGGTTTTCGAGCACGTGATTGGTTCTGGTTTGCGGGGCGGTCTGGTTGCGGGCCGGGGCGGTGGCCTGCGCGCCCTGCGGCGCGAGCGCGGCTTTGAAATCAAACATATCCCGCGCATCGAGGCCCATGTCCGCCTGATGTTTGTTCAGATAGGCCAAGCGCAAGGTGTTAAAATTTTTCTGTTCTTTTTCCAGTTTGAGAATGGTGGCAATCCTGTTTGTTTCGATGTTCATTGCGACATCGGTCATTTTACTGATGAGTTCGTCGGCGGTTTTGATCGACGTTCCCAGTTCAAAGCCATTCTTCAAATTGATCAGCGCGCCCGCGATGGGAATCGCAGCCAAAAGTTGCCCGCGCGTGTTCCAGGATACCTGATCGAGTTTTGTGCTCTCTATGATAAGTTTATCGTGCTTGCCGACAGATGACTGATTGCTCTCCAGCATCCCGTCGAGTGTTTCGACGCTTTTTTGCGCATTTTCGAGCTTGCCGCTGGCATGAAGGGTGAGTGCGAAGGAAGGGATGTTAAAGAAAGCTGCCGACGACATGAAAGACATGGCGATGCCGAAAAGGAATTCATTGAATTGGGCGGTGTCGGCCCAGCCGCGCGCGTTTTTCATCTGGTCGAGGGCGCTGTACATCTCTTTGAGCGTATCTTCCTGGATGCGCTGATCCTGCGTCAGGGATAAAATTTTTGCATTTGCGGCGTCGATCACGCCTGCCTGCTGCGGATTGGTTTTCTGCAGATGGTCTGTAATGAGGCGATCGGCCACACGGTTAGACCGTTCGGCGACCGTCTGGTCATGGAAGGTTATTGTGGCGCTGGCTTTTGTCTCCTGCCGCAACATGGCAGGGCCGACGCTCGAGAAATTGAACATCGCTTTCAGGCGATTGAAAGCGCCCGGTTTCCGGCGGTAGGGGGCTGCTGCCTTGCCTGCAAGCGTCAGGTCTTCCGCCAGTGCCGCGCGCTCGCGTGCGGCGCCGTCCATATAGTCGCGATAAGCGGTTAAAACCGGAGATGGGTTCATCACAACGCACTCTACCCCTTAATGGTTTATGACAATTTAAAACCATAAGAACAAAAAGTGAACAAAAGGCCGAATCTGTGCTCTAATGCCCGGATGGTCGATACACTCAACAAAATCATCCGGCGCGGGCGCGCCAGCGTCGAAAACCCGACCGGGCGGTTCGAGGCCATGGTCAAAACCGTGGACGAGGATGCCTATCGCGACCCTGAGGACGATGCGCTCGAACCCCGGCAGGTGGAGACGCAGGTTTTCCGTGACTGCAGCAAGTCCATTGTCAGTACCAATGACAGCCCGGATGCGCCGGATGCCACGGTCAACCCGTACCGGGGCTGCGAGCATGGCTGCATTTACTGCTTCGCGCGGCCGGGGCATGAATATTTCGGCCTGTCGCTGGGGCTGGATTTCGAAACCAAGATTTTTGCCAAACCTGAAGCGCCGCGTTTGCTGGCCGAAACGTTGTCCAAAAAAACTTACGTGCCGCGCACGATCATGATGAGCGGGAACACGGACTGCTATCAGCCGATTGAGCGGCAGTACAAAATCACGCGGGGCTGCATGGACGTGTTCCGCGATTTCCGCCATCCGGTCGCGATCGTCACCAAGAACCACCTGGTCACGCGCGACATCGATATTTTTAAAGAGATGGCCGAGCATAACTGCATTTCGGTTTATCTGTCGGTCACGTCGCTGGATGCGAAGCTGTCCCGCACCATGGAACCCCGCGCGAGCACGCCGGGCATGAGGCTTCGCGCCATCGAAGCGCTTGCCAAAGCCGGCGTGCCCGTGGGGACGATGGTGGGGCCGATCATTCCGGGGCTGACCGATCATGAAACGCCGGCGATTTTAAAGGCGGTCGCCGATGCCGGGGCGCATGCGGCGGGATATACCATTATGCGGCTGCCGTACGGGGTGAAGGATATTTTCCAGTCGTGGATTCACGAGCATTACCCGGAGAAGGCCGAGCGTGTTTTATCGCGCATCCGCGATATGCGCGACGGCAAGCTGAACGACGCCAATTTCGGCACGCGCATGCGCGGGACGGGGCCCTTCGCCGAACAGATCGGGCAGATGTTCGATCTTTACCGCAACAAATACAACCTGACGCGGTTTCCGCGTTTGTCGGCAGCCGCGTTCAACCGCGACGCCCGCAATGCGCAGGGCACGCTGTTTTAGCGATGACGCTGGAAGGCGACGACGTTGCCTTCGTAAACAGGGACGGCTTCGGGCAGAAGTTCCAGCAGATGATGCCCTTCAAGGCGCGCGCGCGTGGTCAGTTTTTCCGCATCGGTCATCATGTCGAAGAGCAGCGCCCACATGCAGCTGAGGATGTCTTTGGCCGGGGTCTCGTCGGGCAGCGGCGCTTTTTGCGCTTCCGATGCGGGCAGGGGGTCGCTGATCAGGCGTTCGACATAAAGACATGAATATTCCGCCGGGCTGTATCTGGTGCCGTAGCGGAACGGCAGGCCATCGGCGTGATAAAAGAAAGCACTGCCCTTCGAGAGAATGTCAGGAAGGGCAGTGACGAAGATGTTGGGCAACATCAGCGCAAGTTCGGCGTCATTGGCGTGCATGCCAATCAGGGAAATCATCTGGGTTTCACCGGCCTGAATGCGGCCGGCGCGGAAATGCCCATTCATCATATCGACGCGGACCGAGCGCGCGGTGCGTTCGGCGGGGCAGATCGTCCGCATGGCGTTTTCGTATAATCGTAAGGCTTCTTCGAGATGCATGGCCGTATGTCTCCTTAAACCTGTGATTGAATATGTAAATTATCGCAACCTATGGTTTAGCAAGCGTTAACGGCAATAATCTCTCAGTGGCCGAATCGAATCAGCTAGTTTGGGCGATATGCCCGTAACCTCTGAAATACCTGCACAAACCAGTCTCTATTTTATGGAGTCGCCATCCTTCAAGGGAAGGATGTGGAAGCTGTCTGAATACGACCGCATGCTTTCGGGGCGGATCGCGCAGGCGCATGGCATTCCGGAGATGGTTGCCGCCCTGCTGGTCAGCCGCGGCGTGGGCATGGACGGGGTGGGGGCTTTTCTTCAGCCCAGCATGCGCGACTTTCCCAATCCGCTGGCGCTGGCAGGCATGGAAAAGGCGGCGGCAGATATCGCGGCGGCCATCATGGCGGGGCAAAAAATCGGCATCCTGGCCGATTTCGATGTCGATGGGGCGACCAGTGCCGGCATTCTCACGCGTTTCCTCCGGACGGCCGGACAGGGGGACGTGCCGCTGTATATTCCGGACCGTTTGTCCGAAGGTTATGGCCCAAATAATAAGGCATTTGAATATTTTAAGAGCGTTTCCTGTGATTGGGTCTTAATTGCGGATTCCGGCACGACGTCGTTCGGACCGGTCCAGCATGGCTGCGGTCTGGGGCTCAAGATGGTGATTCTCGACCACCATGAATGCGAGGCCACGCTTCCCTGCGCCGATCACCTCATCAACCCCAAGCGTCCGGACTGTTCGTCGGGTTATTCGATGCTGGCGGCATGCGGGGTTTCTTTCCTGTTCTGCGTGGCGGTGAACACGGTTTTGCGCAGCCAGGGTTTTTATAAAGACCGGGCCGAACCGGATCTGCGGGCCAATCTCGATCTCGTGGCGCTGGGCACGGTCTGCGACATGGTGCCGATGACAGGGCCGAACCGCCTGTTCGTGAAAGCTGGTTTTTCGAAAATGGCGGCGCGCGCCAATCCGGGCATTCATGCGTTGCTGAGCGTGGGCAAAATCACCGACGTGCCGGATCCGTCGCATGCCGGTTTTGTTCTGGGGCCGCGCATCAATGCGGGATCCCGCGTGCATCAATCGGATCTGGGGGCGAAACTTCTTTCGACCGACGATCCGGACGAAGCGCTGCGCCTGGCGTGGCTGCTCGATGACTGCAACGTCAAACGCCGCGCGTTGCAAAAAGACATGGTTGCGCATGCGGCGGCGCGCGCATCGGCGTTCGCTTACGATAAAGACCCGGTCATCGTGCTGGACGACCCGGAATGGAATCCGGGCCTTGTCGGTCTTGTCGCCGGCGATCTTAAAGAGCGTTTCGGCAAGCCCACGTGCATCATCGGCTATGCCGATGGCGAAGGGCGGGGTTCCGGCCGGTCCATTGCCGGCATCAACATCGCCAGTGCGTTCATGGCGGCGCGGGAAGCGGGCATCATCATCAAGGGCGGGGGCCATGCGATGGCGGGCGGCTTTTGCCTGCTGCCGGACCGCATTCCTGATTTTCGCGCCTTCATGAAAGAGTATATCGGCGCAGCTTCGCAAAACCTGCCGGCGCATCCGGAGAGCGCGGTCGATGCTGTCATGAATGTGCGCTCGCTTAACATCGACCTCGCCAAGCTGGTTCATGGGGCCATGTCGCCCTACGGCGCGGGCTATGCCGAGCCATCTTTCGTGCTGACCGATGTGCTGGTCATTCATGCCGATATCGTCGGCACCAACCATGTCCGCTGCACAATTCGCGACCGGGACGGCGGCCCGAGCGTCAAAGCTGTCGCCTTCCGCGCCGGGGAGACGCCGCTTGGTAAGTTCCTGTTAAAAGAGGCAAAAGACAGCCCCGTGCCGGTGCATTTGCTGGGCGCGGTGCAGATCAATGCATGGCAGGGCCGGGAATCCGCGGAATTTCATATTGCCGACGGCTGGGTCGGGTATATATAAGTCCTCTCATGTTTGCGATGAATATCAAAAAAGCGGTCACCAGTGACCTGCCCAAACTCGTTGATTTCCGTCAGATTGCCGCCAACGGCAATGACAGGATCGAAGAAGTTAAAAGCGCTATCGTGCGCGGCGCGTGCTGGGTTTATTCCGAAGCAGGCACCACGTACGGCTACGCGATCATGCAGAACGATTTCTTCGGCTATCCGCTGATCCGCCTGATCAATGTTTCCGAAGATCACCGCCGCAAAGGCGTGGCCAGCAAGCTGGTCCGTCATCTGGAGACGGCATCGGGCGCGGACCGCATGTTCCTTTCCAGCCCCGAAAACAATGCCGCGATGATCGGCCTGCTGGACCGCCTTGGTTACCAGCAATGCGGCGAAATTCACGGCGTCGACGACAAGGCTGTCGAACTGGTTTTCCTGAAACGTTTATAATGAACCGGATCGCCTGCGCGGCATCGTGTTTCTGGAAGGCGCTGTGGGCGCCCTGGGATGGCGGTGAACGGGCCGGCTCATGGGGCTGGGATATCGCGCCGCGGCCGGGGTTGCTTTTCAACATTCTCACGCTTTATGCGCTGCCGTTTATTTTCGGGGGCGTGTTTGGCGCTGCGGGCGCGGCTTTGGGCGGTTTCGCTTTCAGCGCGGGCATGGTGGAGGCGGCTGCGCAATTCATCGTCAGGGAACCGTACAAGGTTCCGATCTCGCGCATCCTGGTCGACTGGATACCGGGCGAATAACCCGCTAGGTTTGGTTCATGCGCGTTTCCGTTCTTCCTGCCACATCCGTCGACAAGGCCTATACCTACGGCGTGCCGGACGGCGAAACGCCGCCGGCGCCGGGGACGTATGTGCAGATCCCGCTGGGTCCGCGCAAAATCCTGGGCTGCGTGTGGGACGACCCCGCCGATGACGTGCCGGAAGGCAAACTAAAGGACATCACGCAGATTTTTTCCGCCATTCCGCCTTTGCCGGAAGCGCAGCGCCGTTTCATCGAGCGCGTGGCCGATTACACGGTCAATGAGCGCGGCGAGGTTTTGAAAATGTCGCTTTCCGCGCCCAAGGCTTTGACCGCCAAGCGCGTGAACAAAAAACTGAAAGCGCCTTGTTCCAGCCCGGATCCGGACCGGACAGGGCCGCAACTCTCGGAAGATCAGGACCGCGCCGCGCATTTTTTACGCGATGCAGTCGCACGCGGGGATTATTCCTGCACGCTGATCGATGGTGTTACCGGGGCGGGTAAGACGGAAGTCTATTTCGAGGCTGTGGCGGAAGCGCTGCGCCACGGCAAACAGGTTTTGATTTTGCTGCCTGAAATCGCGCTTTCAAACGCGTTCCTCGGCCGGTTTGGCGAGCGCTTTGGCTGCGCGCCGGGTTTGTGGCATTCAGCGCTGACGGAAGCGCAGCGCAAGACGACATGGAAAGCCGTGGCATCGGGCGACACGCGGGTGATTATCGGGGCGCGGTCGGCGCTGTTTTTACCGTATGCGGATCTGGGCCTCATCATCGTCGATGAAGAACACGACAACGCTTTCAAGCAGGAAGACGGCGTGCGCTATCACGCGCGGGATATGGCCGTGCTGCGCGGGGCGATGGCCAAGCATGCGGTTATTCTGGTGTCGGCCACGCCGTCGCTGGAAACATTGCACAATGTGCGCGCCCGCAAATATGAATCCGTGCATCTGCCGGACCGTTTCGGCGGGGCGCGCCTGCCGGATGTTGAACTGATCAACATGAAGGCGACACCGCCGGAACGCGGGTCTTTCATTGCACCGCCGCTGAAAGAGGCGATGGCCGCCACGCTGGCGATCGGCGAACAATGCCTGCTGTTTTTAAATCGCCGGGGTTATGCGCCGCTGACATTATGCCGCGCCTGCGGGCACCGTATCGAATGCCCGCATTGTTCGGCGTGGATGGTAGAACATAAATCATCGCGCCGCCTGGTGTGCCACCATTGCGGCACGTCCGGCCGCATGCCGGAAGCCTGTCCAAAATGTCATACCAAAGATTCCCTGGTGCCCATCGGGCCGGGGGTCGAGCGCATCGCGGAAGAGGTGAAAGAGATTTTCCCGCAGGCGCGGACGCTGGTGCTGGCATCCGATACGGCGGGCGATGATGGCGCGGCGCTCTATCAGGCGCTGGAGGCGATCCGCAATCATGCGGTGGATGTGATTATCGGCACGCAGATTATCGCCAAGGGGCACCATTTCCCGAAGCTGACTTTGGTGGGCGTGGTCGATGCCGATCTGGGTTTAACCGGCGGGGATTTACGCGCGTCGGAACGGACATGGCAGTTGCTGCACCAGGTGGCGGGCCGGGCCGGGCGCGAGCAGGCGCCGGGCAAGGTTTTACTGCAGACCTTCATGCCGGAAAACCGCGTCATGCAATCGCTGACCGTGCATGACCGCGATGCATTTGTTGCTGTTGAGCTGGAAGAACGGGCGCAGGCGCGCATGCCGCCTTTTGCACGGCTTGCCACGATCATCGTTTCGGGCACCGACCCGGCCAAGGCTGAGAAAACGGCACGCGCTTTGGCGCAGATGGCGCCGCATGCGGCGGGATTGCAGATACTGGGGCCGGCGCAGGCGGCGATCTACAAGCTGCGCAATCATTACCGCTGGCGGTTGCTACTGGCGGCGGACAAGCAATTCCCGATGCAGGATTACATCCGCGACTGGCTATCGAACGCCAAACCGCCATCGACGATCCGCATCGGCGTCGATGTCGATCCGTACAGCTTCTTGTAGTTATTTGACATAATTCTTAATTTGGGGGTATTATTCTTCAACTGAAAAGGGGCTTTCATGAGCGGTTTGAGCAAAAGAGCAGGGAAGACGGTATCCACCCTTATGGGCCTTTATGCTGCGGCCGGAGTCACGGCGCTCACTTACGAAGGGGCCCTGGAAAGCAATCTCCTCGCTCGGTCGTCCTATTCTCACACAGTTAAAAACGACAAGCTGGATCAAATCGAAATCGTGCGCACGGGTGCAGTTGCCAACCCGCTTGATGTTCATGCCTCCCATATCAATGAAACAACGAAGTTTTATCTGCAGACCGGTATTGTCTGCAAGGAAACGATACAGCGTGGCGTGCATTTTTTTCTGCCGTTCTCGGCGCGTAAATCCGATTGCCGCAATATTTCAGACGCGATGACCACCACCGGCTTGCGCAATGCAGCCGATCAATCGGGTTATACCCAGGCGTTTCATGTTGCGGTTCTGGGTGCTGTCGAAGTGCCGAAAATTGAAATCGCACAGCGCAAACCCGAAGCGCTGAATTTCCGCCGCTGATCTAGCGGGCGCGGGTGATGCCGCTTCTGGCCATTTCTTTTTCGATGAGGGCAAGTGTCTGCGCCGGCGGCGTGCTGACGTAAAGCTGCAGGGCTTTGGCAAATTGCTGGGCTTCCGGGTTGTCGCAGCCTTTGTTGTTCAGCACCTCTTTTGCGCGGGTCAGGGCGTAGTTGCCCTGGTATTTCACGCGGTTTTCAATCGAGGCTTCCGGCAGATCCGGGCGGGCTTTGCGCATGACGGCGCCAAGTTCGCCGGCCAGGGTTTGAAAATTGCCGACCAGGTTGGCGTTGCGCGCGTTCAGATAGGCGGCGTTGTTGCAGATCTCGTCATAGGCCGTGCCGGTGTTCAGCATGGCGAACATCTGCGAGATGAATGTTTCTTCGGGCGTCGATTTCACCGGGCCCTGTTCCGAGCAGGCGGAAAGGGAGATTGCGAGCAGGGCGGGCAGAATGAAGAGACGCATAGCCTTGAGTATAGCGTCAGTTGACGCTTTCGCCAAAGCCGCGCAGCATAGCGCTTATGACGATTGACTGGCGGACGCAGATATTTCCAAGGCGGGATGATTTACCGGCGGATATTACATCGATCGATGTTTTAAAGGCCGTCGCCATTACCCTGATGATCATCGACCATGTCGGCTGGCTTTTGTTTCCGCAGATCGAGTGGTTTCGTGTTTTCGGGCGCATGTGCGTGCCGCTGTGGTTTTTCCTGATCGGCTATGTGAATACGCGGGATATCCCGGTCCGCTGGCTGGTGGCGGGCATCATCCTGATGATTTCCAATATTATTATCGGCCTGCCACCGCTGCCTTTGTCGGTTCTGTTCACGATGGCGGCGATCCGGCTGGTGATCGACCCGCTGTGGGGCTGGCTGATGCGCAAGCCCATTTATTACTGGTGGGTGGTGCTGCTGCTGATTTTCGCGAGCTATGCCACGGATCTGTTCATTGAATACGGCACGATGGGCCTGCTGATGGCGATGGCGGGATATGCGGTGCGGCACCGGGAGACCGTCGACGGTCATCTGGGCGAGGGGATATCGGTGCGGCTGATGGTGGTGGTGCTTGCCAGCTTCGGCATCCTGGAGACGCTGCAATTCGGATTTTCGATGTTGGGGGCGCTGGTGCTGGCGGGCGGGCTGGTCGGGGTTTATTTCGCGCTTCAGCAATTCACCTACAAAGTGTACCCCAATACAGCGGATCACAATTCGGCCCCGCTGGTCCGGTTCATGGGCCGGTATACGCTGGAGATCTATGTTATTCATCTCCTCATTCTGAAAGGCGTTTTCGGCCTTCAAATGCTGGCGGTTAACCTTATCGGTTAGCCTGCAAAAATTAGCTTCAAAACCGCGCCGAATATGGTTGCACCGCCATAAGGCGCATGCTAAATCCAACGCGCATTCAACGCTACTAGGGATACCGGGTCTACGATGAGTTCTGGGCAAGTCGCAAGACGCTACGCAAAAGCTTGGCTTTCCGCCGCCAAGGACAAAAATGCCCTCGATTCCGTGGCAGGCGATATCAATGCCCTGTTGAACATGATTAAAGGCTCGCCCGATTTCGCGGCCTTCCTCGCTTCCCCTCTGATTTCCAAAGCCGACCAAGCCAAGACCGTGGGCGTGATCGCCGCCCAGGCGCGTTTCGCGCCGCTGACCGTTTCGATGCTGGGGCTTCTGGCTTCCAAGCGCCGCCTGCATGCGCTGTCCGCCATTCTCGATGCCTCCAAGGCGATGATCGATGCCGAGGCCGGCACGGCCAAGGCGCAAGTCACCTCGGCCACCCCGCTGGACGAGAAGAAGGTCACCGATATCCGCAACGCTTTGTCGAAGAAACTCGGCCAAGATGTTGCAATTGATATGAAAGTTGACCCGTCGATTATCGGCGGGCTGGTCGTGCGTGTCGGCTCGACCATGATTGATGATTCTGTGAAAACCAAGCTGGACCGCATGGCGCGACGCCTGCAGGGCCAGGCTGCCTAATTCGATTTAACCGGAGAGTAAAATGGAACTGAAAGCTTCTGAAATCAGCGCAATCCTGAAAGACCAGATCGCGAACTTCAACGCGATGGCGGACGTGGCCGAAGTCGGCACCGTTCTTTCGGTCGGCGACGGCGTTGCCCGCGTCTACGGCCTGGACGGCGTCCGTGCCGGCGAGATGGTTGAATTTCCCGGCGGTATCAAAGGCATGGCATTGAACCTTGAAGTCGATAACGTCGGTATCGTTATCTTCGGTTCGGACCGCGACATTAAAGAAGGCGACATCGTGCGCCGTACCGGCGAGATCGTTTCGGTCCCGACGGGCAAAGAACTGCTCGGCCGCGTGGTCGACGGTCTCGGCAACCCGATCGACGGCAAAGGCCCGATCAAATCCTCCACCTCATCCCGCGTTGAAGTCAAAGCGCCCGGCATTATCCCGCGTAAATCGGTGCACGAGCCGATGCAGACCGGCCTTAAAGCGCTTGATGCGCTCGTTCCGGTTGGCCGTGGCCAGCGTGAACTGATCATCGGCGACCGTCAGACCGGCAAAACGGCTGTTGCGATCGACGCGATCCTCAACCAGAAATTCACCAACACCGGCGACGACAAGAACAAGCTGTTCTGCATTTACGTCGCTATCGGGCAGAAACGCTCGACCGTAGCGCAACTGGTGCGCACGCTGGAAGAACGCGGCGCGATGGAATATTCCATCGTTGTGGCTGCTACCGCGTCCGATCCGGCGCCGATGCAGTACCTGGCGCCGTACACGGGTGCCGCGATGGGCGAATATTTCCGCGATAACGGCATGCACGCGCTGATCATCTATGACGATCTGTCCAAGCAGGCTGTTGCTTACCGCCAGATGTCGCTGCTGCTGCGCCGCCCGCCGGGCCGCGAAGCCTATCCGGGCGACGTTTTCTATATTCACTCGCGCCTGCTGGAACGCGCTGCCAAAATGAACGAGAAGAATGGCGGCGGTTCGCTGACCGCGCTGCCGATCATTGAAACGCAGGCGGGTGACGTGTCCGCTTATATTCCGACCAACGTGATTTCGATCACCGACGGCCAGATCTTCCTGGAAACCAGCCTGTTCTATAAAGGCATCCGTCCGGCGATCAACGTCGGTCTGTCGGTGTCCCGCGTCGGTTCGGCCGCGCAGATCAAGGCGATGAAGCAGGTTGCGGGCTCAATCAAACTGGAACTGGCTCAGTACCGCGAAATGGAAGCGTTTTCGCAGTTCGCTTCGGATCTCGACGCTTCGACGCAGAAATTGCTGCAGCGTGGCGCGCGCCTGACCGAGCTGCTCAAGCAGCCGCAATACTCGCCACTCACGGTTGAAGAACAAGTTCTGGTGCTTTTCGCGGGCGTTAAAGGCTATCTCGATACGATCGACGTCAAACGCGTCGGCGCTTTCGAGCAGGGCCTGGTGCGCGATGCGCGTGCAGGCGGCGCCGGTAAAGCCATCCTGGACGAAATCAAATCGGCCAAAGCCATCTCGAAAGAGCTGGAAGAGAAAATGCACAATCACATGAAGGCGCAAGTGCAGTCCTTCGGCACCGGCGACGTGAAGGCGGCTTAATAAAAGATGCCCAGCTTAAAGGACTACCGCAACCGTATCGTTTCCGTGAAATCCACACGGAAGATTACGTCTGCCATGAAAATGGTGGCGGCTTCCAAGCTGAAAAAAGCGCAGGAACGCGCGGAAGCGTCGCAGCCCTATGCGTCCGCGATGGCGGCGATGCTGTCGCGCGTTGCGGCGGGCCTGGTCATCACGCCGACTTTGCCCAAACTTCTGACCGGCACCGGCAAGGACCAGACGCATCTTCTGGTTGTCATGACGGCGGACAAGGGCCTGGCCGGTGGTTTCAACTCGAATTTGCTGCGTTTCGCGCGTCAGCAGATCCGCGAGCTGACCGCGCAGGGCAAGACCGTTAAAGTCATCACCATCGGCCGCAAGGCGCGTGACCTGCTCAAGCGCGATCACAAGGACAAGATCATCAAGTCGGTGACCGAAGTCAGCAAAAAGGGCATTGTCGCGTTTTCGTCGGCGAACGATGTTTCCGCTTTCGTCAAATCGGAATTCGATATCGGCAGTTTTGATGTCGTGACGCTCATCTATAACGAATTCAAAAACGTGCTGGTGCAGCAGCCGACCGCGCAGCAACTGGTGCCGTTCAAACTGCCGGAAACCGGTTCAAACGATAACGCGCCGGCCATTCCGTATGAATTCGAGCCGGAAGAAGAAGAGCTGCTGACCACGCTGTTGCCGAAAAACCTGTCGATCCAGCTGTACCGCGCGATGCTCGATTCCGAAGCCGGATTCTACGCCGCGCAGATGACCGCGATGGACAACGCGACGCGCAACGCGGGCGACATGATCAAGAAATTGTCGCTGCAATACAACCGCGCGCGTCAGGCATTCATTACCAAGGAACTCATTGAAATTATCTCCGGCGCCGAAGCGGTGTAAGAGCGACCAGACAAAATTGGATTAAAAAGGAAGAAGACAATGGCAAAAGTAGCAAACGGCAAAATCACGCAAGTTCTCGGCGCAGTCGTCGACGTGCAGTTCGAGGACGGCAACGTGCCGCAGATCCTGAACTCGCTCAAAACCAAGAATGCGGGCAATGATAACGCCGAGCTGACGCTGGAAGTCGCGCAGCACTTAGGCGAGAACACCGTGCGCTGCATCGCCATGGACACGACCGATGGTCTGGTCCGAGGTCAGGAAGTATCCGACACGGGCGACGCCATTCAGGTTCCGGTCGGCCCGGAAACTCTGGGCCGCATTCTCGACGTGATCGGCAACCCGATCGACGAGCGCGGGCCCGTGGGCGCCAAGACGCATTATCCCATTCACCGCGCCGCACCGGCCTTCGTCGACCAGTCGTCGACGGTTGAGCAGCTGGTTACCGGCATTAAAGTCGTCGACCTGATCTGCCCTTACGCAAAAGGCGGTAAAATCGGGCTCTTCGGTGGTGCTGGTGTTGGCAAGACGGTAACCATTCAGGAACTGATCAACAACATCGCGAAAGCGCATGGCGGTGTTTCGGTGTTCGCCGGCGTGGGCGAGCGTACCCGCGAAGGCAACGACCTTTACCACGAGATGATCGAAGCCGGCGTTATCAAGACCGACGGCCCGGGTTCCAAAGTGGGCCTGGTCTACGGCCAGATGAACGAACCGCCGGGCGCACGCGCACGCGTTGCCCTGTCGGGTCTGACGCAGGCTGAATATTTCCGCGATGTCGAAGGGCAGGACGTTCTGTTCTTCATGGACAACGTGTTCCGTTTCACGCAGGCAGGGGCTGAAGTGTCCGCACTTCTGGGCCGTATCCCGTCCGCCGTGGGTTACCAGCCGACGCTGGCGACCGACATGGGCGCGCTGCAGGAACGCATTACCTCCACCAACAAGGGTTCGATCACCTCGGTGCAGGCCGTTTACGTGCCGGCTGACGATTTGACCGATCCGGCACCGGCAACGACCTTCGCGCACTTGGACGCAACGACCGTTCTGTCGCGCCAGATTGCCGAGCTTGGCATTTACCCGGCTGTCGATCCGCTCGATTCCACGTCGCGTATTCTTGACCCGCAAGTCGTGGGCGAAGAGCACTACCGCGTCGCGGCCGCCGTTCAGAAAACCCTGCAGACTTACAAAGCCCTGCAGGACATCATTGCTATTCTGGGTATGGACGAGCTCTCGGAAGACGACAAACTGGTCGTTGCCCGCGCACGTAAGATCCAGCGCTTCCTGTCGCAACCGTTCCACGTCGCTGAAGTCTTCACCGGTTCGCCCGGCGTGTTCGTTGAAAAAGCGGATACAATCAAAGGCTTCGACATGATCGTTAAAGGCGAATGCGATCACCTGCCGGAATCGGCCTTCTACATGGTCGGCACAATCGAGCAGGCTTTCGCCAAAGCCGAGAAGATGGCCAAGGAAGCCGCATAATCATGACCTTCAAGTTCGAGCTCATCTCACCGGAAGCAAAACTCATCTCGGAAGACGTGACCATGGTCACGATTCCGGGCACTGAGGGTGAGTTTGGCGTGCTTGAAGGGCATTCGCCGCTGCTGTCGGGGGTCAAAGCCGGCATCGTGCGCGTTCACAAAAATGCAATGAATGACAATCCGCGCCGCATCTTCGTGGCGGGCGGGTTTGCCGATGTCACGGCAGACCGCTGCGTCTTGCTGGCGGAAGAGGCGCAGGACCTGACCCTGGTCGATATCTCGGCCCTCGATGCCGATATCGCCAAACTGTCGGCGCAGCTCGCGGCTGAGACCGATGCCTTTGAAAAGGTTAAGGTTCAGAACCGTCTGAACGTTCTGAGCGCCAAGCGGGCGGCAATCTAGCCGCACGCGGACTAACTCATAAATTTGCGTAAGTCAGGGGTGATCGCTAAAACAAGGCGATGATTCAAACACCTCGCTTTGTCATTCTCGACCAGGACGATGTCGCCTTCCAGCCCTGGAAAGGGCTTGAAGAGGTTATTGATGAGTGTTTTACCGATGCGTTGGAACGGGCGCTGCAGGCGCAGATGATTTTTATCACGCGCGATTGCATCAAGACGCTGGTTCAGAAATCTTATGCCGAAAAAGGTGTTGCAACGACCCTGTTCGTGCACCAGTACAATATCGATGAAATCGCCGTGATGCGGGATTATCACCGCCGGTTGCTTGACGATCACGTGCTGCCGCAGTTCGAAGCAAAATCGGCGCCATTCAAAATGTTTTACAAAGAGATGCAGTCGCTTATTCATACGGCGGTGCAAAATAAAGTGCGCTTCGGCATGCTGACGCATGGCGATCATGCCTGGGCGCAGGAAGTGCCGGTGCTCACCGGTCTGCACGCTCTGGTCCCGTTCCGCCGCGGGATCGATTCCTACAATCTGCGCCGCAAGAACAAAGACAGGTCACTTTATTACGATTTTCTGCGCGATGCCGATTTTCGGGGCAGCTTTGAAAGCGTGAGCCTGATCGATGACAGGCAGGATAATGTCGATATGGCGAACGCCGCCGGCTTGCGCGGCCTGCATGTCGACATCAAAGGCGGCAACGGGCCTGACAACACGTTGAAGGTGTTGCGGGAAATCGCGCGTGAGGCCGCCGCTTATAACCGTATCCGCATGACCCGCGCCCAGCGTTTGAGCGCGTAATCTCATGGTATGGATCAGCAACGCTTTGAGCCTGTTCACCCGCCGTGCGCGGCTCGTGCCGCTGGCGATTATCGAAGAACAGGCCGTGCAAGCGGATCGTCCATCTTTGCCAATGGCGCAGGTCACGCTTCTGCCGTCGCTTGCCGATTTCGCGCCGATCTGGCCGCGCATGCATGAAGTGGATGTGAAGCCGCTGGCGCAGGCCGCGAAGACGCCCCTTAAAACGCTGGCCCAGATGCAGGCAGATGCGCTGGATGATGTGTGGCCCGCTTTGGAAACGCATCTGAACGATGATCGCGCGGTGTTTCACCCGCGCTTCAAGGCGGATGATTTAAAAAGCGTCTTCATAGGGGCGGCCCGGCATTTACGGGTGATGCAGTTCCAGATGCCGGCCATCCTAAGCCTGGATGACGAACCCAATCTTTCGTCCGAGTTGCGCAATTTGCCGGATATCCAGCATAGCGAGACGAACGGCGTATATGGCGACGATACGATTGCCACCCATGCTATCCGGCATGAATTCGGACTGGTCAATCTCAAGCGCATGTATGGCACGATGCCGGGTTTGATTTCCATTCCGCTGACAATGATCGAGCCGGCGGTTCTGGACGCGTTTCTGGAATCAGGCCAGCGCGCCGCGCTGGAATCCCTGCAGCGTGTCGTCGCCCGCGTGAGTCATGATTATTACCACCAGATGCAGCCCATCCATGACACCACGTTTTTCAGCGCTGAAAATCTGCGCGAGGCTGATCTGCCGCTTGAGCTGAAAAGCCGGTTCCATATGGCCACAGGCGCCAGATATGACTGGGAAGAGGCTGTTGTTCCGCATCTGAAGAAACGTCAGCTCGAAGACCTCGATGCCGATTTGTTCGAGCCGCATGCCCTGACCCTGCACAAGAATGTATTCGCCCATATGTGGAAGCGCGCGCATTTCCGGGAAGCGATGATGCAGGATGTGGCGTGGTTCATCGAAGGGGTCAAGCGCGCAAAGCCTTATTTCGAGGGGCAGGAAATCCAGTCGCTCTATAACCAGCCTATCGATTACAAGAACTTTGCCGCCGGGGCGGTCGTTATCCTGGCGCATTATCTTTATCGCGTCGCACCGCCCGGCCATGAAATCTTCAACCATCTCAGCCAGTGCGCGATCGGCCTTAACCTGCGCCGTAAGGATATGCGTGATATTCTGCCAATTTTGGCGAAAGATCTGCCCGCCGGCATGAGCGGGCGCGAGCTGGCCATCTGGCATGCGGGGAATATTTCGCGCAGAAGCTTCGGGATCATTCATGACGAAGATTTTATCCCGATGAATCATCTGTCGCGCAACCGCGCGCGCCGGGAAATGGTCCATGCCCTGAAGGGTCTCGAGTCCATGCGCCCGGGTGGCGCCATTTGACGCTGCGCATCCCGGGGGCCTATCATCCCCGGTATGAACCCATTGACCTACACGCCTGACGTGGCGCGGGCCACCGCGGATATCCGGCCACTTTTGGGCGGGCAATATTCCGATACCGCTTGGGAAGGGCTTGCCCCTTACATCGCCGAGATCAACCGCCTGAAACGCGAGCGCAACGCCGTCATTCTGGCGCACAACTATATGACGCCGGATATCTATTTCGGCGTGGCCGATATTGTGGGGGACTCGCTCAAGCTGGCGATGGAAGCGGCCAGGACGGACGCTGATGTCATCGTGCAGGCCGGGGTTTATTTCATGGCCGAGACTTCCAAGATTTTATGCCCTGATAAAATTGTGCTGCAGCCGGATATCGATGCCGGGTGTTCGCTATCCGAAAGCGTGACGGCGGAAGACGTGCGGCTTTTAAAGCAGAAATTCCCGGGCGTTCCGGTGGTTACTTACGTGAATACGTCGGCGGCGGTGAAGGCCGAGAGCGATGTGTGCTGCACGTCCGGCAACGCTGCGAAAATCGTGCGCAAGCTCAAGGGCGAGGGGCATGACACGGTGCTGCTGATCCCCGATGAATACCTGGCGCAAAACGTGGCGCGCGAGGTGCCGGACGTAAAAGTGCTGACCTGGAAGGGAAAATGCATTGTTCATGAACGCTATACGGCGGAGGATGTGGCCGACATCCGTGCGCGGTTCAAGGGCGATATCTATGTGATCGCGCATCCGGAATGCCATCCGGACGTGATTGCCGCGTCTGATTTTTCGGGCTCAACCGCGCAGCTTCAAAACATTATCGAGACGGACAGGCCGGGGCGGGTGCTGCTGATCACCGAATGCTCGATGGGCGATAACCTGCAGGCGGCGAACCCGGATGTGGAATTCGTGCGGTCCTGTTTCATGTGCCCCTATATGAAACGCATCAGCTTGCCGAAAATTTTGCACTCCCTGCAGACCATGACGACGCAGGTGGAATTGCCGGGTGATGTGATGACCCGTGCCCGGAGACCGATCGAGCGGATGCTGGACCTGAGCCTGTAAATTTTACATATATTCTTCCTTTTGCTAGACTGCTCTCATGCTTGACATCAAAGCCCATAACGAACCCCTTATTCTTGCTTTTACAGCGGCTTACGGGATGGCGCCCGGCATGGTGCGCGACCATTTTCCTGAAAAAGCGGCAGCGCTCATCCATCAGGCCAAAGCTGCCTATGATGGGGCATCACCGCAGGAACGATCTGCCGGTTTCAGCGACATGGCATCGCAGCTGCGCACGATTGGCTACGGCGTTGAAACGGCCGCGTTCGCTGATCTTGCTATCAAAGCCGATAGCAGCAATGTGCCGCAGACACTCAATAACCAAAGCAACCAAGCGTATGCGCTCGGTCTGATCAACGGATCGTATGACGAAGCGCTTGCGATTTATCAGCATGTCCTGAACGCGCTGGACGAAACAGATCCTGCCAACGCCACGCTGATCATCAAGACCCCGCAGAATATCGGGCAGATCCTGCATCGCATCGGCATGGCAGGCGACAAGAGCGCCTACTCCAGGGCGCTTGAATTTTATGATACGGCAGATCGCCTGATAGATAAAAGCGGATCGCTGCCCGGCACTACCGCACAGCGATATCACGCGCAGATCCAGTATGCGCGCGCCAAAACCAAGACGCATCTTTTCCGTTTGGGTGAGGGCAAGATTGAAGCCGCGCTCAGCGATGCGCATGCCAGCATCAAGGGTCTGGAGGGCTTGACCGGTGTCGAGGGCGATCTCGCCTGTTTCAAAGCCGTGCTGGGTGATGCTTTTGCGGCCGCCGGCCAAAACGGTGATGCGCGTGCGCATCTGAGCGACGCTTATAAAATGCAAAAGCAAATGTGGCGCTTGGCTGTGCCGCGCTGGGCATCGACCGAATTCAAACTGGCTATGACGAACGGTCAGCCTACCAACGCTATTCTGGGTAATCTGCGGGCTTTTTATGGCCCGGCCGGGCATCCGGATCTCATCTACTACCGCCAGAAAGCTTCGTCACCCAAACCGGGCCTGGGCCCGCGCGGTACGGCACCGGCCTGATTGTGATCGACGCCTGTCTGTAGTAAATTTTCAGGCATGATCCCACTTTCCTCTTATGAAGACATTGTTCAGATGGCGCTGGCAGAAGATATCGGCAGCGGCGATATTACATCGGAAGCGATTATTCCCGCCGATAAACGCGCGATCGCGCGGATGATTGTCAAAAAGCCGGGCGTGATCTGCGGTCTGCATGTCGCGGCGACGGTGTTCAACGCGGTCGATCACGGCCTGATCGTTGAATTCATGGCCAAGGATGGCGACGCTGTCAAAGCCGGGCAGGGAGTGCTGGAAGTTTCGGGCCCGGCGCGGTCTATTTTATCGGCGGAACGCGTGGCGCTGAATTTCGTGCAGCGCCTCTCGGGTGTAGCGAGCGAGACGCGCAAAATCGTCGACCTGATCGCGGGCACGAAAGCGCAGATCATTGATACACGTAAAACCACGCCGGGGCTGCGCGTGCTGGAAAAATACGCGGTCACCTGCGGTGGCGGCGGCAATCACCGCATGGGGCTCTACGACATGGTGCTGATCAAGGACAACCATATCGCCGTCGCGGGCGGGATTGGCCCGGCGATGGAAGCGGTGGCGGGGCGGTCTGAAAAGATTGAAATCGAAGTCGATACCATCGACCAGCTGCGATCCGCGCTGAATGCGGGGGCGCAGAACATCCTGCTTGACAATATGAGCCCCACGCAGCTGAAAGAAGCGGTCGATCTTTGCAATGGCCGCGCGGCACTCGAAGCATCGGGCGGGATCACGCCGGCCAATGTGCGCGCGGTGGCGGAATCGGGCGTGGACCTCATTTCTCTCGGGTTCCTGACCCATTCTTCGGGGTCTTTGGACATCGGACTTGATATTTTCTTAAGTTAACTTTTGGAAAATTGACGGCGCGCAAACAGCTGCGCTAAAACTCCTCTCAACAGCCGGATAACCGGCGGGTAGAGGAGTGACAGGTATGAGCAATACGGATGTAACGGACAAGTTTTTCCCGGTGAACCCGGAGAACCCGGCCTATTTCGATTTCCCGCAAAGCGAATTGTTCAAGCGCATGGAAGCACGCACCGAATTTCTGCGCGCGCAAGGCCTTAGCGAGCCGGAATTCGTGCCGGAAGTTAAAGAACACAAAACCGCGCCGCTGTTTCCTGCATCCGCGGACCAACTGATTGTCTGGGGTCTGGACGGCGTTCTGGTGAATTTTTCCAGCGCGATGGAAGGCGCTTACAAACAGCGCACGATTGATTCTCTGAGAAAAACGCTCGGCCCGAAAGCTGTTATCGATGAAGACCAGGTTCGTGCGCTGGTCCATAAAGGGTATGTAGATGGCGGGCAGCCGTGCAAGTACGTGGCATCGGAATATGGCGTCAACGAAGGCGACCTGCAGATCGATATGATGAGCCGCGTGGCTTACGAGGATATCGCGCTTAACCCTTCCAAATACGGCACGGGCGATCAGGGTCTACTGAATTATTTCGAAGCGTCCCGCGCACGGGGTAATCCGAATATTACACTGCTGGAAAATCTGAAAGTCATTAAACATGCTGTCATCACCAGCGCATCAGGCAATCTGGCGAAGACCGCGTTGAATTTCTCATCACTCGATCAATATATTGACCGGGTGATCGCTTCGGATAACCGCCGTAACAATGTCGGCGCGATCCTGCCGAAAAACAAAAATCCGGATCAATTCCTTGATGCGGCTTTCCCGGCTGCTGAATTCGGCGACCGTTATCCGTCGATCACGGTGGTTGACCACAATCTTGATTTCCTGGCGGCCGCCCAGGCGCGGGGCATGAAAACCGTGCTGCTCGACCGCGACCAGAAATTCGCGGTCAAACCGTCCGAGGCGGATTACATGGTCTGCGCGCCGCACAAGGTATTCGAGAAGGTTCTGGGCATCAAAGACCCGGGCACGCATCGCGACCTGCATGTATATGCCGGTGTCGGGGCGTTCCTGCCGAGCCCGAAATAAGCTTCAGTTGAGTGAAGAAAAAAGGCCCCGTTTTGCGGGGCCTTCTTTTTTATGCTTTTTCTTTCAGGCCCATGGAGTAGGACAGGATTTTATAAACCAGCTTGCTGCTGAGGAAGTCGCAGGCGTGCATGCCTTCCTGCGGGGCGAGTTCGACGACGTCGGCGCCCACGATCTTGGCTTTTTCCGTGACGGCTTTCAGAACGTCCATCACGTCCCACCAGAACAGGCCGCCCGGTTCCGGCGTGCCGGTGGCGGGGATCATGCTGGCGTCGAAACCATCGATGTCGAAGGTGATGTAGACCGGGCCGGTGCCGACGGCTTTGGCGACGTCAGCGGCGGTCCATTTCTTCTGGTCTTTGGCCCAGAAGATCTCGATGCGATCCTTATTGGCTTCGAGGAAGGGGATTTCCTCGGCCGAGATGTTGCGGATGCCGACCGACACCAGGCGCACGTTTTTATGGTCGAGGCAGCGGCACATGGCAGCGGCGTGGCTGTAGTGTTCGCCGTCATAGCCGTCGCGCAGATCGGCGTGGGCATCGAACTGGAGAATGGTGAGGGGCTCACCATTCTCAACAAAAGGACGGATGGCGCCCGGGGTCATCGAATGCTCGCCGCCCAGGCTCATGGGAAATTTGCCGTTCTGCAGCGCAAAGCGCACGGCGTCGGCCAGCTGTTCGAGCGCGGGTTCGACTTTTTTGTTCGGCTTCAGCGGTTCCAGCGTGGCGACGCCGTAGTTTTTGAAGGCTTCCTTCCAGAAGCTTTCATCGAACAATTCGGTCTGGTGGGAGGCTTCGAGGATAGCCTGCGGCCCTTTGGACGTGCCGCCGCCGTAGGAGACGGAGGCTTCGAGGCCGAAGGGGATGATCCAGGCTTTGGCTTGTTCCGGGGTGAAACCCAGATCGTCTTTGAGGCCGAGGAAACCGTCTTCGCTTGAGAGGAAGGGGAAGGATTTCTGATTGTCTTGTTTCAGGGCGGGTTTCATTTTCATCTCCATAAAGGGACCCCGGCGCTTGGCCGGGGTCGGTCGTTTCTTATTTGTCGTTTTTGAACTGTTTGGCGAGCTGCCATTTCTTGCGCTTTTTCCAGGCGCCGTCGTGGTAGGCGGCGGACATCATCAGCGGGATGACCGAGGTGCCTTCAGCGAAGACCATCTGTTCGTAGGTCGTGTCGACCTTACCCCATGATGCGGCCTCTTTAAGCGTCGAGGACGAGCAGGCGCCATCGCGGACATCGGCGACGGTGATCTGCACGGCGTATTTATGCATGGCAACGTCTTCGTGGCCGAGGATTTCGGCGCAGACGACGGTGTCCTGCAGGAAGTTTTTCGGCACGCCGCCGCCGACCATGAAGATACCGGTCGTGCCAGCGTGGATTTTGAGATCGGTCAGTTCGCGGAAGTCGGCGACCGAGTCGATGCTCATGTAATTGCCGTGGCCCGGGTTTTCGACCTGGTGCTTGACCAGACCGAAGCCAGCCGACGAGTCGGAGAAGGCCGGGCAGAAGATCGGCACGTCGTGCTCGTAAGCCAGTTTGACGAGGCTGTTTTCTTTCTTGCCGTTCTTGACGAGGTATTTGCCCATCTCGCGGATGAATTCGCGGGACGAATAGGGGCGGCGCTCGCAGGTCTGGGCGATATCGTAGATCGTGTGATCGACGGCCTGCAGGTCTTCTTCGTCAATGTAGGTGTCGTAGATGCGGTCGATGTAGAGATCGCGCAGGCTGTTGTCGTCCGTGCCATCCTTGTCGCCCTGGTAGTGTTTGAAGCCCAGGCCTTCGAAGAAGTCCATGTCGACGATGCTGGCGCCGGTGGCGACGATGCCATCGATCATGTTGTTCTTGATGAGGTCGGCGTAGATGTCCATACAGCCGGCAGCCGAGGTCGAGCCGGCGAGCGTCAGGAAGATCGCGCAGTCCTTGTCGTTCAGCATCATGTTGTAGAGTTCGGTGGCGCGGGCCATGTCGCGCGAGGTGAACGACATTTTCGCCATGGCGCTCACGATCGGGCGGGCGTCGAAGGATTTGATGTCGATGTGTTCGACCGGCTTCGAAAGCAGTTCGGCTTTCTTGTTGCTGGTCACTTTGCGTGCCGTGTTTGCAGTCATAATACGTCTCCTAAACAGTGTCGGGATTTCAGGGTTAAACTAAGCATCCACGGCGGAAATTCAACAAATTTCCGCCGCGAAACCAGGGTTTTTAAAGTCGGTTATTTTCCGGCCATCAGGGCACGCATATGCGCGCCAAAGCCGTTGAAGTCCGAACGGATGGACTGCGAGTACGCGCCCATGGTCTGGATCTCGATCCAGTCACCGGCGACGATGTCGGCCGGCAGCATGAACGGACCCTTCATCATATCGATCGAGCAGCAGGTCGGACCGGCAAAGCGGTACGCGGTCATTTCCCCGGTGCGCTCGCCTTTGGGGGCGATGGCGCTGACAGCGAAACGGCCTTTGACCTGGCTGCCGGCATCGAACAGGCCGCCATAGGTGCCGTCGTTGATGTGCAGCAGGTTGCCTTTCTTGGCTTCCACGCGCACGACGAGGGACCCGGCGGTCGCGACAAGCGCGCGGCCCGGTTCGCACATCAGGGGGATGTGGTCCATTTTCTCGGCTTTCAGCGCAGCCTTGATCGCGTCGACGAAGTCGGAGAGCGGCGGCACCGGCATGCCCGGGTACTGAACCGGGAAGCCGCCACCGACGTCCAGGACGTCAACGGCGACCTGCGAAGCGCGCAGGACGCGACGGGCGACCTTGATGGCGCGGGTGTAAGCCTTGGTGTCGGTCGTCTGCGTGCCGACATGCAGGCACAGGCCCAGACGCTGCGCGACAGGGCGGCAGGCCTTGAGCAGGTCCGCAGCGTCATACGGCAGCGCGCCGAACTTGGCGGAGAAGTCGATCAGCGCCTTGGAGTTTTTCGGCAGAGCAAGGCGGACATAGAGTTCCAGATCCTGCGCCAGCTCGGTTGCGCGCATGATTTTGTAAAGCTCGTCCATGCTGTCGAGCACGAAAGCGCGCACGCCGTGAGCCTTGTAGGCCTCGGTGATCGCTTCGGGCGATTTGATGGTATGCATGAAGTACAGCTTGGCCTTGGGCGCGAGTTTACGCACCATGCGCACTTCGTCGATCGATGCCACGTCGAAGGAACGGATGCCAGCCCTGTAGAGGGCCGAGATCACGGCTTTGTCGGCATTGCATTTGGTGGCGTAGATCGTCTCGCCCGGGAACTGGGTGAGGAACGCGCGGGCGTTGTCCGCCAGGCGCTCAGGCCAGGTCAGGTAAAGCGGGCGCGACGGCGCGATCGAGCGCACCACGTCGGCGACGTCGCCATGATACAGCTGGACGACCGGCGTCTTGACGCGGGTGGTGGCGGTGGTTTGGGAAAGATCGTTAGACATGTGAGTCCTCCTTGACGCAAATCAGTTCTATCCCGCTGTCGAAAAGCCGACGGCAGGGAAGACGCGATTAGGCGTTCACCAGGTTGGTGATGGTGGAACCCGTTTTTTGTCCTATAGGGGGGGTGTGTCCCCAGGCAGTCGTGAAATTGTTCATCACAGGTAAAACCTTAATTAAAACCGTTGTGGGTCTTGGCACCCAAAACAATCCAAGTCTTACGCCGTTGCATAAACCAATATCTCAGGCCAGGGGCACGTACGTGTTGACTCCATTATGAGTCAATGGAGGCGTTGATACAATCAATAACTCCAGTGTGTAAAGAAAAAATTAACGCGTCATACACAGAGATCAAGAGCTGCCGCAAAATAGTCTTATTTCAGCAGGGCCGCGCTGACGTGCAGATGCGCAAAAGTATCGTCAAACACGTATCGAAACGCATGTTGAGAGCAAAAGCCGCCGCCGGAGAAGCGTAGAAAAACTATTCCGGCGACGGGTACGGGTTCGGGGCGAGGCCCAGCGACGAAAAGGAGTCGCCGAAGCCTTCAAGACGCCACGGGGTTTTACGTCGGTCACCCGGAAAGTAGGAGGAGAGCAGGCCTGGCGCATAAGGTTTCCTGAAAACAGCGTCCAGCCCGCGAAAGCGCGTGCCAGCAACCATGAGCATAAAATCCCGAAGTAATTAAGGGCCCCGTTTAGCTGGTGGGATACCCAAAAACCCAAGTTTTTACGTCGTTGCTTATTCCGTCTCTTTTGAGGGATGGAGGCACGTGCGAGTAGAAGAGATGAGATATAGGAAGTCCTGTCCCAATATCAATAAAAAACCCGCCTCGCGGCGGATTTTTTTAAGCGCAGAAGCAAGCCTTCCATGGCGGATCGTCGTTCTTGAACGGATCCGGCGCGGTGTAGCATTTGCCGAAGGTTTCGTAGCGGTCCCACTCCTTCAGGCTGGTCTGGGCGAAGAAGCCGTTGAAGACGTGCATGACTTCGCGGCGGCCCCAGTGCGAAATGCGCGTGCGGACCGGGTTGCGCCACAGCGTCTCGGCGCCGAGCTTGATACGCTCAAGCAGGTTGACCGTGGAGAGGCTGACGTTTTTGGGCATCTCAACCACGGATGAGCGGCCGGTGGTGGTGACGTCGACGCAGAGTTTGGTGATGTCAAAGCGCAGACCGCCGGAGGCGGCACCGCCCTGGGATCCACGGCCTTCTTCATCGCCGGTTTCAGCTTCGTCCTGCTTTTCCTCAGCTTTGGCCACGAGGGCGTGGCCGCGGAACAGCAGGTCGATGGCGGTTTGACGCGCAGGCGTAAAGGCTGCGGCGGAAACGGCCGGCTGGAGAATGGGGGATGGATTATCGGATACGGCGCGGATTGCCCGCGCGGCAGCTAGTGTGTTCATGACAGGTAAAACCTTATATTAAAACCGTTGTGGGTCTTGGCACCCAAAACAATCCAAGTTTTACGCCGTTGCATAAACCACTATTTCAGGCCAGGGGCACGCACGTGTTCTTCTAAAGAATGCGCTGATTCGTACAGATGAAAAGAAAAGATTTCAAATAAAAAATTTCTAGAAAAATTCGCGGACCATTTTGACCGCCTCGTCGAGGCTGACGCGCTCGATCGGAACGCCCGCCGGGAAGGAGTCTTCGAGCCGCGACGGGAAGGCAGAATCCAGCATGACAAACACGCCGCGATCCGTCGCCGAGCGTATCAAACGGCCATAGGCCTGGCGCAGTTTCATGCGCGTCAGGCTTTCGTCGTAGGCCTTGCCGCCGAAACTTTTGCGGCGCTCGCGGTGCAGAATGGTCGGGCGCGGCCACGGCACGCGGTCGAAAGCGATGAGGCGCAAAGAGCGCCCCGGCACGTCCACGCCGTCGCGCACGGCGTCGGTGCCGAGCAGGCAGGAATCCTCCTCGGCCCGGAAAATATCGATCAGCGTGCCGATATCGACATTGTCGACATGCTGGGCGTAGAGCGGGAAACCCTTGGCTTCCAGCGCCGGCGCGAGCCGGTTCTGCACGCCGCGCAGGCGGTGAATGGCGGTAAACAGGCCCAGCGCGCCACCGTGGGATGCGGTGAAAAGCGCCTGATACGCCTTGGCGAGCAGGGCGATGTCGTTCTTGGGAATGTCGCGGACGACGATCACGCGGGTGTTGTTTTTATAGTCGAAGGGGCTGGGGATGCCGACACGCACCGGCGACATCTCGGCCATCGAGCCGGCGCCGGTCATGCGGTCGGCTTCCATCCAGGCGGCTTCATCGTCGCTTCGGCTGCTTTTGAGCGTGGCCGAGGTGACGAGCACGCCGTGGGCGTGGGGTTTGAGTTCCTGCGCGAAAGGCTGGGCCGGGTCGCGGTGGTGGCGGAAGAAGCCGACGTCGTAGTCGCGCCCGTCGACGCGGGTGATTTCGAACCAGTCGACGAAGCTGCCCAGTACGTCATTCCGGCGAAAGCCGGAATCCAGCTTTCCGTCCAGAGCGCCGGCAGGCTGGGTCATGTTGGCCTGATCGTCCAGCAAAGCTGGACCCCGGCTTTCGCCGGGGTGACGGGCATAGGAGGGCAGGCGCAGTTCTTCGAGCATGGCGATCCAGCCGCCCACGGTATTGGTAGCGCGGCGTTCCAGGCCGCGGGAGAGCGCGTCGATGCGGCCGCGCATATCGGCGGTCAGGTCTTCGTATTCGCGTTCCAGCTTCTCGCGCAGCCCGTTCGAGAGGGCCAGCAGCGGGCGGTGCAGCGCCCGCAGGGCGGCGATGGCTTTGGGGGCGGTCGTCAGCACGCTGGGGTCGAGCGGATGAACATCGCATTCCACCGACCATTGCGAGGCGGGATCGCTGCTGCGGGCTTTCACCTGCTGCCAGACGACGTGCAGAAATTCCTCGACGGGGCCTTTGGGCTGCCCCGCGCTCATGTTCTTGCGCCAGTTGGGCGCTGGCAGGCCACGGGCTGCCTGCAGCGCGTCTTCCAGCGTCTTGATCAGCGGGTTGTCGTCCGCGATGAGGCCCTCCAGGCGTTTGCGCAGGCCTTTGGCGCGGCGCGAGCGGCGCGAGCCGGCCTGCTCGTCCTCCGGCCCCAGAACCCAGCGGCGGAAGTCGGCGCCTTCGGCACCGGTCAGGTGCATGGCGAAGGTGCCGTCGGCGGCGTCAAAGAGATGGTGGCCTTCGTCGAATACGAAACGGGTGGGCAGGGCGTCGTTCTCTGTCGCCATCGCCAGCGTGGTCATGGCCAGCGCGTGGTTGCCGATGACGAGGCGGGCGCGTTTGGCCCTGCGCGCTGCGCGCTCGATGAAGCAGCGGTGGTAATGGACGCAGGCGGCGTAAATGCATTCGCCGCGGCGGTCGGCGAGGCCTAACGTGTTTTCCACGCCCAGCAGGCCCGGCAGCCAGCCGGGGAAGTCATTGCCCGACATGTCGCCTTCGCGCGTGGCGGAAACCCAGCGGCCCATCAGCGCGGCCACCACAACCGTGCGCGGGTCGCGCGCGGTCTGGGCGCTGCCGGTCAGGTCTTCGTAATTGAGCAGGCAGAGATAGTTTTCACGGCCCTTCCTGATGACGGCTTTGCGCGCGCGTTCGGCGGGGTCGGGGTAGAGCGTCTCCAGTTCGTTATCGATCTGGCGCTGCAGGTTGCGGGTGTAGGTGCTGATCCAGACGCTGCCTTCGTTTTCTTCGGCCCAGAGCTGGGCCGGGGCGAGGTAGCCCAGCGTCTTGCCAACGCCGGTGCCGGCTTCGGCGGTGACGACATGCGGTTCGTTTTCGCGGTCGCGGGGCTGGAAGGCGGCGGTGATGCGCGTGACGTAGTTATCCTGCGCGCCGCGGCCTTCACCGGCGCGGCCGGCGCCACGGCGGCGGATGATGAGGTCATGCAGGTGGTCGCGCGCCTGGTCGCCGCTCACGGGTTTGCTGGAGGGTGGTGGCGGCGGCGCTTCCTCGCCCCATTCGGGCAGGGTCATCCAGACGGAGAGCGCCTCGCGGCTTTTGACGGCTTCAGCAGGGTTGTAGGTTTCACCCATGGCGCTGACGACGAATGGCGTCCAGCCCCAGCCCATGCCGTTGCCGCCCATCGCCTTGGCAAGCGCGAGGAGGTTTGGGTCAGGCGTAAGCGCGCGCAGCAACTCGGAGACGCATTTCTGCAGCACCATCGCCGCGTCTTCGGCGGATTTGGGCATATCGAGGCCGAGTGCGGCGGCAACACCGCCGATGGTCGGCACGCAGAAAGTGGCCGGCTTCACAAATGCGAACAGCTCGAGAATATCCAGCACGCCGCTGGTCAGCGTCACGCGGGTGGAAACATAGGGCAGGTGGCAGAGAAGGATGGGCGCGTCTTTGGGCAGGTCGGCGACATTGGGCAGCTGGCCGGACAGCAATTCACCCTCGTGCGTCAGCGCAGCCCAGGATCCGGCCTGTACGGCCAGCGATGTCGCGGTGGGGAGAATCATGCCCCCAATGTAGCGCTTTTTTAAAAGAAAAAGGGCTGGATGTTACGTCACATCCAGCCCTGTCAGTGTCTTTGGGTCCTCTTAGAAAGAGGAGGGCAGGGAATCTTCCGTTAAAGGGGGCGGAAGGCGGTCATTGGCGGCGGACTGGCCAGCCAAAATCAGGTCACCGGGAACGTCGCCGCCGAGGCTCGGCAAAGGCGCTTCGGGAATATCGAAGAAGAAATGCGTGTCGGGCGCGAACATGATCATGATGTTCTTGTATTCGAAGTAGAACGGCTCAAAACCGTTCCAGTCGCGTGCAGCCTCCAGAACCTCGTTCATCAGCGCGCTGACCATCTTGCGGTCTGCGGCGTTCAACTGGATGACGTTGGTGCTTGTGTAGGTCTTCATACTTCCAGAATACGGCATGGGTGAAATAACGCCATTCCGCATAGGGCCTAATACTAAAGGATAGGATATGCAACTACCTGAAATTGCTATAAAACCCGGTTGCGGCGGATATCGGGCCTGGGGCGTTTTTCTTTGGCGGCCTTGAAGCTGGTTCCAGCCGACATGCTTTGCCATTTCGGGGCCTTCTGACGGTACTGGGCAGCGCCGACATTGTAGTCGTAACCCTGCGCCTGCGCGGAGGACTGGCAGAGCAGCGCATTGGCGAAGCCCCATTTCCAGAGAATGCTGTCGGCGAAGTCGGTGTCGGTCAGATCGAGCAGATCGGTCGTCGCCATGTAGCGCATGCGGAAATTGCGGCGGCGCGGATAACGCGTGAGCATGAAGGGATATACGCGCTGCGGCATCATGTCGACAAAGGTGAAGAAGCTTTCGCCCATGGGTGCCACGCGGGAGATTTCCACGTCGAACTGCGCGGCGATGTAGGCGCGGGCGGCATCGATGTCGGTGATGTCGTTGGGCAGCGGCAGCGTGGGCAGGTTCATCATCGCTTCCGTCTGGCCAAAGCGGGAGGGGACGGGCAGCTCTTTGAATTCAAAACCGACCAGCGTGTTGCCCTGCAGATCTTCGGTCAGCGGCATGATCGCAGCGATGTTCATCAGCTCTTCTTTAGGCGCGGCGAAATCCTGGTCGTAGGCGGAAAGACCGCGCATCGCGCCGTCGATGCGGCCTTGCTCGACGAAGCTTGAGCGCTGCGTTGTAATCTGCCCCGCCTTGCCGCGTATGGGGCGGAAGGCGCCGGATGTCAGCGGCCATTTGGCGCCGTTCTTGCCGTAGGTGTACATGGGGCCGGTGGCTTTTTCCGGCTTTTTCGGTTTTTGTTTGAGGATTTTTCCGGCGCGGATCAACTGGTCTTCCGGCGGCGGGTCGTAAGACAACGGCACGGCTTCGTGCAGCCACGGCGTGACCTTGACGCCCATTTTCCTGCTGAGTTCCTGCATCTGGATATCGAGCCAGGCATTGGGGATCAGGCCGCAGCCGGTCGCGCGGAGAATATCTTCGAGGTCATAAATTTTCAGGCGCAGCGCATCGCCGGCATTGGCGACGCGCAGGTTCGAAAATTCCGGCTGCTGCACGTTGATGAACAATGTCTCCAGCCGCTCGTCGATCATGGCGGGGCTCGGGAAACCTTTGGGCCCGGTTTCGAAACCTTTGCCCTGCTGCATGCGCAGGCCGAATTTTTGCGCGATCAGACGCGCAACGGCCGCATGCGAAGCGTGGTCGAAGCCTTCCAGATCATGCGCGGTGAGGGACGGCGCCGCGACCATGTGGCCGGACCAGCGTTTGCCGTCAAGATTGCGGCGGCTGCGCGGGCTTAAATTGGCGATGCCTTTGTTCGCATCGGCGCGCAGGACCACCTTGATGCGGCCGGCAGCAGTCATGAAATAAGGGATGACGTCGGTCGACGGCACGTCGCGGCTGACGACGTCGGTGACTTCGCCGTTGCTGTCATCGCGCACGGCCTGGATGGAGAGGGATTGCGGCGCGTCGGCGCTGGGGCGCAGTTCGGAGAGTTTGAGCGATTTTCCGAACGCGACTTTCTGCGCGACGATGACGTGACCGGCCGGGAAGTAACCGCGGGTTTTGCCGTTTTCGGTGTAGAGGCGGAAACTGCCTTCGAAATGCGCCTTGATCGTGTGCATGTTGCGCCATGGCGCGGAGTAGACAATGCGCGCGCCGACGGTGCGGGAGAGGATGCGGTCGAAATCGTTTTCGGTCAGGCAGGTGTATTGATGGCCGATATGCGATTTGAACTTGGCGCCGAAGGTTTTGCGGATGATGAATTCATACGCCCATTTGGCAGGCAGGCGGAAGGCGCGGGTGCCGGGCACATGGGCGGGAATTTCTTCGAGATAAAAACCTTTGACCGTGTCGCGGGCGCGGGCATTTTGTGAAAACCATTGCAGCAATTCGATTTCGCGCTCGCCCTGCGATTTGCCGAAAGCGATGGACCCGAGGCGGAAAGCGCGCGGGTCGCGCGTGGGAATGGGGAATTCGATCTGCACGTAATCATCGGCATGGGGCATCGCGTAATCGTGGATGACCAGCACGCCGTCGGTTTTGAGCAGGTTGAAATAGCTTTGCAGCACGTTCTGCAGGGGCGCATCGTCGTAATTGCTGCGGGTATAGATGTCGCCCATCACGCTGCTTGCCACGATGGCATCGAGGCTGTCTTCGGTTTTGCGCAGGTGCATGGTGTCGCCGGTTTCGAAGGCGAGGTTCGGGATGTCCTTGAACCGCGCCTTGGCGCGCATGATGGCCTGGCGGTTGCGATCGACGCCGATGAAATTGAGGCGGGGGTTCAGGGACGCCATGGCGGCGGTCATGCCGCCGGTTTCGCAGTCGAGGTCGAGCACGCTCGCGCCCTCGGGCAGCAGCAGATGCGAGACAATATGCTTCGCCCGCAATATGACATCATGCGGCAGGTTGAGCAGGGTGGCAGGGCCGTCGTTCATTTGGTACCTATATAGACCATGCGTGCCCAACTTGCCAAAACTGCCGTCCGTTTGTCCTCAGTCCTGGACTGGCTGCTGCCGCCCGTCTGCCCGGCGACGGGTCAGGACGTGGATGTCCATGGCACCGTGGCGCCGGATTACTGGGCGTCTTTACGCTTTATCCGCCAGCCCTTCTGCGGGCAGTGCGCATTGCCGTTTCCGCATGATATCGGCGGGGACGGGGAAGTGATGTGCGCTTCCTGCCTTGATAACCCGCCGTCGTTCCGGCGGGGGCGTGCTGCATTAATGTATGACGATGCCAGCAAGGCGCTGATTTTGCGTTTCAAGCATGGCGACCAGCTGCAGGCGATCCGCACCCTGGCGCCGTGGCTTACCGAAGCCGGCCGCGAGCTGATCAAGGATGCCGATATCATCATGCCGGTGCCGCTGCACCGCTGGCGGTTTTTGAAGCGCCGTTATAACCAGTCGGCGCTGCTGGCGATGAAGATCGGCAAGATGGCTGGCAAGCCTGTTCTGGCCGATGGCCTTGCGCGCGTTCGCGCGACGCCGCCGCAGGCGAGCCAGAAGCGCGATGCGCGGATTGCGAATGTGAAGAATGCGTTCGCCGTGCGTGGTGACGTGAAAGGCAAAACGATTTTGCTGATCGACGATGTGATGACCACGGGGGCCACGCTCAATGCGTGTACCGATGCGTTGCTGAAAAACGGCGCAGTGGCCGTGGATGTGCTGTGCATCGCGCGCGTCGTGCGGGATTTATAATTATTGCCCTGCAACCAGGCGCGGCGGGCCATTCAATGCCGGCGTATCCGTGTATCCCAGACCACGCGCAGGAAACGCATACATCTGCCCGGGCACAAGCCCTTTCGTGTTGTTCCAGTTTTTCCAGTCAACGGTAATCAGCTTTTTATCTGTGACAAGCTTGCCGGAACAACTGCGCGATTTTGCCTGATTGATCATTTCGTCGCGGCAGGTTTGCTGCACTGACTCAAAGCGCGCGACGATGGTTTGCTTGCCTGTGCGGTCCGTCCATACCCACGCAACGGCTGCCGACACACCGATGGCGGTGATGGAAAGGAGGGCACGGTCGTAAGTGGTCTTGAGCATGGACATGCCCCGACCCTAGTCGATGCTGCGCTGCGTCCGCAAATTTTGATGGTTAACGCGGCAGCAGGACCTGGAAGACCCAGTTATCCGCTTCACCATAGGCAGCCGGCGTGCGCGAAATGCAGCCTGCCGTTTTGCCCACGATCTGGGTGGCGGCGTCGCCGATTTCATCGGTAGCGTCGTCCGGGCCGCTGAAAGCGCCGCCGTACAAGGCCGCACCTGCCCAGCCATCGGCCGGAGGGGCATTGCCCGGGTTGACGATTTTCATCTGCTCGTTGATCTGGCGGCAGGTGTTGCGGTCAACAACCGCGACCATCAGGACAAGGTCATGCGCATCGGTGCCGACACCGGTTACTTTCAGGCTGAAAACACCGGCATGGCCGGATTTGATATCGCCGGTGCCGGGCGACGGCGGCTGGTTATCGGCAAAGGTTTTGACATCGAGGCCGCCGCCAGCCGGGTGGAAGACCTTGCAGCTGTCGGTGGTGCAGTTGGCGAACATCGCGTCGGTTTCGACCTTCGTGCCGTCGTTGAATTCCCACACATCGTTGGCGAAGCTGAGCTGGTTTTCCGACATGTCGTTGGAAAGCATGCGGGCGACAGTTTTTTCAATGGTGCTGGTATAGGCCATGTAGTCGGAGGCGTTGATCAGACCGCGTTCCTTATCCAGCGAGCCGGATCCGCGTTCGCTGCGCGTAATGGCCGCTGTGAGGGCGCCAAAAAGCATCACGGCGATAAGGATAATGAACAATACGTTGCCCTTATTGGACTGCCGCAAGCCGCCACACCAACCCTTGCGGCACTGCGTTTGACGGCGGAATAAGATCGATTTCATCGTGGACGCCTCTTTTTCTTTATTATACAACAGCTAAGACCTAACGAAAGACTTGTATCATGACTAAAGCCGCCCCTCAACCGACCCAAGATTTGACCGATCCTTTTGAGTCGCGCAAGGCCAAGCTCAAGGCCGTTATCGATGCGGGCGATAATCCCTATGCCTATACCTTCGCGCGCGATGCCAAGGCAGGCGATCTGCAGGCGAAATACGCCGATCTGGCCCCGGGCACTGAAACAGAAGACAAAGTCGCCGTCGCGGGCCGCGTCATGGCCATGCGCAACAACGGCATGTTCATCGACCTGATGGACGCCACCGGCAAGATCCAGGTTTTCTGCCACAAAGACTCCATGTCCGAAGAGGCGCTGGCCAAACTGCATAACCTTGATCTGGGCGATATCATCGGCGCGCATGGTTCGATGCGCCGCACGCCGCGCGGTGAATTGTCGGTCCGCGCGACGTCGGTCGAATTGCTGACCAAGTGCATGCTGCCGCTGCCTGAGAAATATCATGGCCTTACCGATATCGAGCTGCGTTACCGCCAGCGCTATGTCGATCTGATCGTCAACGAAGACGCGCGCGATACGCTGCGCAAGCGTTCGGCCATCACCGCGTGCCTGCGCGAATACCTCACGACCGTCTGGGGCGGGGTTGAAGTAGAAACGCCGATGCTGCACCCGATCCTCGGCGGCGCTACCGCCAAGCCATTCGTCACGCATCACAACACGCTGGATACCGATTTCTACCTGCGTATCGCGCCCGAATTGTACCTGAAGCGCCTGATCGTTGGCGGCCTGGCCGATTGCGTGTTCGAGATCAATCGCAACTTCCGCAACGAAGGCATCAGCCCGCGTCACAATCCTGAATTCACGATGGTCGAGCTGTACAAGACCTACACCGACGTGAACGACATGATGGATCTGACGGAAGGCGCCGTGAAATACATCGCGGAGAAGGTTTTGGGCACAACGCAGATCAAATACGGCGAGACGACCATCGAAGTCGGCGGCCAATGGCCGCGTAAATCGATGTGCGCGCTGGTGGCTGAGGCCACGCAAATCGATTTCATGAACGTAACCGATGCGGCCGCGGCGCGCGCGGAAGCCAAGAAGCTGGGCGTGCATGTTGAACCCGCCGCCAAATGGGGCGAGGTGGTTGCGGCCGTGTTCGAAGAAAAAGTCGAGGACACGCTCATCCAGCCGATCCATGTCACGGATTTCCCGCTCGATATTTCACCGCTCGCAAAAGTGCACCGGTCCAACCCGATTTTGACGGAACGTACCGAAACATTTGTGAACGGCTGGGAAATCGCCAACATGTTCACCGAGCTGAACGATCCGGCCGATCAGCTGGGCCGTTTCGAAGAACAGATGAAGGCGCGCGAAGCGGGGAACGACGAAGCCCAGATGCTGGATGAAGATTACGTGACCGCGCTGCAATACGGCCTGCCGCCCACGGGTGGAATGGGTATGGGCGTTGATCGGTTGTGCATGATCCTGACCGGCAGCATCAATATCCGCGACGTCATCTGCTTCCCGACGTTGAAGCCGCTTAAAGGCTGATTCAGAGGGCGGGGGGCATCGGGCCCACGTCTGCGCCGGCGCTCTGTTTTTGGAACCATTCGGGGTATTGCTTCAATGCGTCGCCTAACTGATGGACGTACATGTTGCGAAGCATCTGCACGACTTCTTTTTCTTGCGTGAAATCAACCTGGGGGCTGCGCAACGCGGCGCCGAGATAGTGGTTGGTTGACCAGTCTATACTGTTGTTCATGAACATGCCCTGTTTCCGGCATGTGGGGCTTTCCATCGCCATTGCAACCGGCATGTTTTCCATCATGAAATCCATCATGAAGCCGCCAATGCGCCGCGCGTCGAGGGATGACATGCCATTCGATTCCAGTTTCTGTACGGCTTCGATCAAAGATAAATGGCGCACCTCTTCACTGGCAGCCTTGCGGCCAAAAAAGCTGGCAAAGCGCGTCATCAGATTGCCGGTAACGGGCATCATGACGGGGTCGAAAATTGTCGCGGTGATTTCTTCGGCGGTGAACTGGGGCATGTTTATCTCCTGTGGGGGAGACATTACTCAACCCATATGAAAACGGTCAAATTTTAGCCTAAATCAATACGCGGCCTGCGCTTTTCCCGCACGGTCAGATCCTGCGGGCGGAGGCGGTCGTTAAAGCGTGTCGCCGTGTAATCGGCGGCGTTGGTGAAGGCGGGCACGCACAGGAAGACGGCCCAGGCTTCAGGCAGAAACAATCCGAAGGCGACTTTGGTGAAAATGGCAGCAGCGCCACCGGCGGCCGCTGCTTCCGCGACAATGCGGGCTTTGGCGCGATTGTTTAAATCGAGCACGTAAAACTTATCGTGTGATTTTTGGTCCCGTCGCGACATATCCCAGTCCCTGTTTGGCGTATTCATCGCCGCGGTTGGCCGCGTTGTCAAAATTTTTGTTGATCAGTTTTGCCGGGTCGGGCCGGTCGCGCTCTTCGGGCGCAGTCAGCGGCGTGCCGATATAGATGAAGCCAGCGATGTTTTCATGGTCGCGCAGTTTCATCGCCCTGCGCACATTTTCGTCGAACGCGCACCAGTTGGTCAGCCAGCTCGCGCCAAAGCCCAGCGCATTGGCGGCGAGCAGAATATTCTGGCACACAGCGCCAGCCGACAGCGCCTGTTCCCAGACCGGAATGGTGCTTTCACGCGGTGAGGATATGACGGCGATGACAAGGGGCACGCGCATCATGCGCTTGCGTTCGTCTTCGAGTTTTTCGGGCGTGGCGTTCGCATCGCGCTGGCCCCAGGCGGTTTTTAAAACGTCACCAAAGCGCGCGCGGTCGTCGCCCTGAATGGTCACGAACCACCACGGAAAGAGTTTGCCATGGTCGGGCGTGCGCATGCCGGCGGCCAGAATGGTGTTGATCTGTTCCGGCGAGGGGCCGGGATCAGCCAGAAGCTTGGCTGAAACAGACCGGCGTTTGAGCAACGTGTCGATCAGTTCGGGGTTTTCACGGGCGTAGATGAGTTCTGACATGGCGACCTTTGTTTCAAGGTCACCATATACCAGATTATTGACCGTTTTGAAGCTTGGGCGCGCGGCCGCGGCGTTTTTTCGAAGCTTCTACCAGATTGGCCTTGCGGGCGCGGTTTTCATACGGGCCATTGGGCTCAGCCGTCAGGCCCGATGCCACATCGCCCATAAAGCGGTACCAGGCTTTTTTGACATGCTGGGTTGCCGCTTCCGGCGTGTTAACGGAGGGTTTCATGCTGCCAAATTTCTGGAAGGCTTCTTTCACGCGGTCGCGGACATTCGCGCGGCGGGAAACATGATGCATGTGCTGGAAATTATTCATCTTGCGGGCGCCCAAACCACGGGTGGTGACCAGGGCATACGCCGCTTTCAATGATTGAATGGGGGCCGTGCCTTTTTTCGGTTTGGAGAAGGCAACGGCCGCCGTGTCATCGAGCGACAGGCCGTTATCAAAGGCTTCCTGCAAGGTGATGTCCGGTTTGTGCGTGGACATAGATTCAATGTATTGCGCAAATTTTTCAGGTTGCTGTGTGCTCAGCAGCCAGACTTCGCGCAGAGAGTTCATCGGTTTCAGGCCCGGCGGCGGATCCCGGAAGGTTGCGGCGAGGATCAGGTCCAGACGCAGGATTTCGACAGAAGATGCCAGATCCAGATCAGATCCCTGGACGGGCGTGTATTGTTTTTTCTGTTTTTTGACGCGATTGGTTTCCACAACCACATCATCTTTCGTGTCTGCCGGCGCCGGCGTCTTGTTCTCCGGGACAGCGGTGGTTTGGCGCAACTGGTCAAAGCGCCAGTTCGAAATATCAACCGGCAGGCGCAGATTCAGCGCTTCATTCAGGCTGTTCGACTCTCTCGTATTGCGGAACGTGCCGATCATTTCCGCGGTTTCATCCTGCGCGGTTCCCATCTGCATGCGGCCGGTGCCGTGGGTAATGACTTTTTTGGTCAGAACATAGCCTTGCTCGTGGAAAGGCAGGCCGACCTGTTTTGCATCCTGAATGCCATAAATCCCTTCGTTGCGATCGGCGGGGCCGGTGATCGGCAGAATTTCCACCAGACGGAAGCTGGCGACGCTCTTATCGCGATCCCCGCGATACGACACATCACGCACATAACCGAAGGCGGTTTTGGCAGCGCGGCCAAAGGTATAGCCGGGAAGACGGAGAACATCGCCCTGAAGGACGTCGCGGGTGTTTACGATAGACATGGGGGAAATATACATAATCTATTAACATAATACAAATTTCAAGGGCATGGTTGCCAGAAACCCAAGGCCGGATTAGGTTTAAGGGGAACGTTAACGAGGTCGTCCCATGCCCACAGTTACGATTTGCACCATTGAAGAAGCCGACAAGCAAGGCACCCATCTGGTGCCGGTTCTGGTCCAAGGTGAAAACTGCGACTTCAGCAACATCCATGCGAGCAATACCCGGGATTTTGCAACGGCTGCCAAAGCTTTGGTCAGCCGTGGAAACCGGGTCAAGGTTGTCGTTCTCGACAAAGCGCCCAGCATCGTTCCCTGATGGAACAATCTTCCAATTTTTAGAACGCACACTAGATTAGCGGCTTATGCCGAAATCCGCCCCTTTGCTTGAACCGACTCCTGCGCCGCTTTATGCCGAACATGGCAAAGCGTTCGAACTCGTTTCCGATTATCAGCCGGCCGGTGACCAGCCGACGGCGATCAAGGAACTGATCGAAGGCCTGAAGGCCGGGGAAAAAGATCAGGTGCTGCTCGGCGTCACAGGCTCGGGCAAGACGTTTACGATGGCGCACGTCATTGCCGCCACCGGCCGCCCTACGCTTATCATGGCGCCCAACAAAACTTTGGCCGCGCAGCTTTATTCCGAAATGAAGGGGTTTTTTCCCAATAACGCGGTCGAGTATTTCGTTTCGTATTACGATTATTATCAGCCCGAAGCCTATGTGCCGAAGTCCGATACGTATATCGAGAAAGATTCATCGATTAATGAACAGATCGACCGGCTGCGACACTCTGCGACGCGGGCGCTGTTCGAGCGCCGCGATGTCATCATCGTCGCATCGGTATCATGCATTTACGGCATCGGCTCGAAAGACGATTACGCGGCGATGATCGTTGATATCGTTAAGGGGCAGGCGGTCAGCCGGGAAGAGCTGATCCGAAAATTCATCGCGCTGCAGTATTCCCGCAATGATATCGACTTTTCGCGCGGCACGTTCCGGGCGCGCGGCGATACGGTTGAATTGTTCCCGGCGCACTTTGAAGACAAGGCGTGGCGTTTTTCCTTCTTCGGGGACGAGATCGAGGAGATTTCGGAGTTTGATCCGCTGACCGGGGAAATTGCCGCGAAAATGGAAGCGGTGCGCGTTTACGCGAACAGCCACTACATCACGCCGGGCCCGACGATGCAGCAGGCCATCAAAGGCATCAAGCACGAGCTGACGGAACGCCTGAAAGAATTGCGCGAACAGGGCAAGCTGCTGGAAGACCAGCGTCTGAACCAGCGCACGACGTATGATCTGGAGATGCTGACGGCGACGGGCGTGTGCCAGGGCATTGAAAACTATTCCCGCTATCTGACGGGCCGCATGCCTGGTGAGCCGCCGCCGACGCTGATCGAATATCTGCCGCCGGATGCGCTGATGATCCTGGACGAAAGCCACAACATGGTGCCGCAACTGAACGGCATGTATGCCGGCGACCGGGCGCGTAAAACGATTTTGTCGGATTACGGTTTTCGTCTGCCATCGTGCATGGATAACCGCCCGTTGAAATTTGAAGAATGGAACAGTTTGCGGCCGCAGACGATTTTCGTTTCGGCAACGCCGGGGCCGTGGGAACTGGAACAGACCAAGGGCGTGTTTTCCGAACAGGTTGTGCGCCCGACCGGGCTGCTCGATCCGCCGGTCATCATCAAGCCCACCAAGCATCAGGTCGATGATCTGATGGATGAATGCAACCAGGTGATTGCAAAAGGCATGCGCGTGCTGGTCACGACCCTGACCAAGCGGATGGCGGAAGATCTCTCCGAATATATGACCGAGCAGGGGATGAAGGTGCGGTATCTGCACTCGGACGTCGATACGCTTGAGCGGATCGAGATTATCCGTGATCTGCGTCTTGGCGCGTATGACATCCTGATCGGCATCAACCTGCTGCGCGAGGGTCTGGATATTCCGGAGTGCGGACTGGTGGCCATTCTCGATGCGGACAAGGAAGGTTATCTGCGGTCGAAGACGTCGCTGATCCAGACGATTGGCCGCGCGGCGCGGAATGTGGAAGGCAAAGCCCTTCTTTACGCCGACAAGATCACCAAGTCGATGCAGGCCGCGCTGGATGAAACGGGCCGCCGCCGCGAACGGCAGATCGAATACAACAAAGAACACGGCATCACGCCGGAGAGCATCAAGAAGAATATCTCGGATGTTCTGAATTCCGTTTACGAGAAGAGCGATCACCTGACGGTGACGCGCACGGGTGAAAACAGCCTCGACATGTCGCCCGAACAGTTGCAAAAGCACATCCGCAAGCTGGAAGGATCGATGCACAAGGCCGCTGCCGATCTCGACTTCGAAGAAGCGGCCGCCATCCGGGACGAAATCCGCAAGCTGGAAGCGCTGGATCTGGGCCTGCCGGGGCAAATTGGCGGGTTACGCGCAGGCCGTAAAAAACGTTGAAAATCATGTAGTTATCTGGTAAGGTGTTGAAATCCTATCCAAAAACCCTGTTTTGTGATATTTTACATAAAGTTTTACAGGGGCTTTTTTGATGACCAGGCAGAGATATAAAAAAGTGCATAAAGCATCCCGCAGCGATGCGCGCCGCAAGGTCGGTCTGGCCGAAGAGCAAAAAGCCATTCAAATGAAATTCGCCACGAAGCTTGCGCGCATTGTGAAAGATGCCGAAAAGCAGGGCGTGGAATTTTCGGTCAGCTTCAACGGCAAGGAAGCCAATATCGAAGTGGATACGGCGCCCAAAGGCTTCATGAAGCTGACGCGCCGTTTTGCGCGGGCTGTCACCAAATTGGGATCGACGACAACGGGTGCGATCGTGATTACGGGCGTCGTGGTGGCGGCGTCGCTGGGGCAAAGTTCGGTGGATGCGCAGGCCGGCTACGATAAGAGCGCGCCGCAGGAAATGACGTTGAACCAATCGGATATCGAGCTTGGCCGCAAGATGCAGGAAGAGGCTTTGAATGCGCGCTTTGGCGCCATTGTCGGTCCGATGCTAAACCAGGCGATCAATACGGCGGTGGATACTGTGCGCCCGCCGGTCAGACAGGCGCAGGCAGCGCCCAAATCCACGATTGGCGCGCCTTAAGAGGGCGCGCTGGTTAAAGCTTTCCAAATCTGAGACAATTGAGCCATGACTTTTGTGTGGATCTTCTTGTGGGTGATGGTGGCGGTCGGGGTCCTGGGATATCTGGGATGGTCGGCGAATATCGCGATGGCGCAGAAAAGCGCGTGGACCACCTTCGGCAACAAGTACAAAATGGAAATCACCCCCGGTGCGAAATTCCTGTCGCCGCCGGCGCTGAGCGGTTTGATCCAGGGCCGCAAGATGCATGTTTATGTGACGATCGAGCAGGGCATCAACGAGCGGCTGGAACGCGTGTACACGCATGTCGAGGTGATGCTCAACAACCCGCCGCGGTTCATGGCGGTGCTGTCGAAGAAGCCGATGCCGGTGAGCATGACGGAATTTCGGCTGGACCAGACATATGCCATGCCGGAATTGAAAGTCGCGCAGACAGATGACCTTGCCGCCATGGCGCAGTGGATGAATCCAGCGCGGGTGAGCACGATTAAAAATTTCATGGCCGGATCCAACGCGCCGGACACCGAGACGATTTTCATCAGCAGCGGGGATCAGGCGTTTTTGCTGTGGCGCACGGAAGACCCGATGCGCGACCCCAAGAAGCTGAACGCGCTGGCCCAGAAGCTCTTCACCTTCGCCAAGGAACTGGACGCGGCCGATGCCGGGATGATGGCAAAGCCGAATTCCCCGAGTGAGAGCGTGCCGCCCTCGACGCCGGCGTGAAACAGCTGCCCGTTCGTGCCGTCATAGGACATGAAGGGCAGTTTGAATTTGACCGGCGCATCCGACAAATTGAACACACACAGGAAACTTTCGCTGTCGCTTGAGCGGGTGAAGGCGAGAATGCTGTCGGATGTATCGACAAAAGCGATTTCGCCGAACATCAACGCATCATGCTGTTTGCGGAATTTGGTGAAGCTGCGCACGAAGCAGAGCATGGAATCGTCTTTGGATTCCTGCGCGGAAACGGCATAGCCCTGATGTTCGGGCGCGGCGGGCAGCCAGGGTTCGTGATTGGAGAAACCGGCGAAGGGTTGCGCATCGTTCCACGGCATCGGCGTGCGGCAACCGTCGCGGCCCTGCCAGTTCGGCCAGACGTGCTTGCCCCATGGATCCTGCAGTTTTTCATACGGCACGTTGGCTTCGGGCAGGCCCAGTTCTTCGCCCTGATACATGCAGATGGATCCGCGCAAGGACAGCAGCAGCGCCATGAGGCATTTGGGCCATTGCGTGTTGGAGAGATGCTTGGGCCCGAGGCGCGACACCGAGCGCGGCACATCGTGGTTGGAGAAGGCCCAGGTGGGCCAGGTTTTTTCTTCACTGGCGGCGATTTCATCCATCACGGCCTTGCGCACATAGTCCGGCGTGAAGGTGACGTCGTCGGTGCCGGCGAGCAGCGCGAAGGAATAGGCGGTGTGCAGGCGGTTGTCGCCAAAGGTGTACTCGGCCATGCGGGCGAGCGGGTGATCGTCGCCGATTTCGCCCATGAGCATGCGCGGCGTGTCGTAGCTGTCGGTCAGCGCGCGCAGGCGTTCGATGAAGGCGAGATTTTCGGGCTGCGATTTATCGTAGAGATGCTTTTGCATCGAATACGGATCGGGGTGGCGGA
>Ga0163155_10000305_pt1 | contig 59354 bp, 64 predicted proteins | sample OliLakLV19SP4G1_FD_148611 | JGI IMG/M metagenome (GOLD analysis project Ga0163155, IMG submission 148611) | Freshwater microbial mat bacterial communities from Lake Vanda, McMurdo Dry Valleys, Antarctica - Oligotrophic Lake LV.19.SP4.G1 | ecosystem: Environmental > Aquatic > Freshwater > Lake >... | reverse complement strand
CCCTATAACAGCTCGCTTTAGCCCTGCAGGAAGGGATGCCGGCGAGCTGATCCGTACCGAAGAAGACAAGCGTAAGTGGGTCCTCGAAAGGAAGCGATGGCTTGAAGAGATCGAGGGTTACCTCGTATCAATTTGGCCAAGTACCGGAGCTCAGGAAAAGAAAAATAAAACTGATGCGCTTGAGTACGCCTTCCAGACCCGCAGTTGGTCCGCAATAGAGTCGATGCGACCAGATGTCCTCGAGGACGGATTCGCACGAGTGCAGGAGTTTGCTCAGAAAAAGATCGCTGAATTAAAAGGCGAACAAGTGCCTGAGCTGACACCTGAACAGAAATTCGAAAAAGACCTTCGAGATTCAAAGACAGAAGATAAACCCAAGAAGCCAGCCAAGGCTGCAGTGAAAAGTGGCAAGTAACAACTAAGTAGCTTGGCCACTGACTCAGCCCTGATCCAGTGGCATGAGGGCTGAGATCGGGGGCTAAGCCCCTGTAACTAGAGAGAAACATCGAGCAATCGATGTCTTCTCTCTTCCAAAAAAACTATGGACGAAAAAACACATAACTTAATACCAAACAGCTCCCAGATTCCAAATGTAATTTTGGATCTTGTTCTTCCGCGCGTCTCAGAGGCGGAAGCCCGATGCCTTCTTTACATATGTCGTCGCACGTTCGGTTTTCATAAGGACGAAGATAATATCAGCTTCTCTCAATTCGAAAACGGCATCAAAACAAGTCAGGGCAGGCGACTCGATTATGGTACTGGTTTGTCTCGTCCAGCCGTAAATACTGCACTTCAAAACCTGATCAAAGTCGGGGTGATTTTTGTGCAGCAAAGGTCCAGGGGAAATCGCTACAAATTAAACCTGCATATGGATGTGGATAAAGTAGTAAACGAAATTAACCAGTTAAGAGAGTTAACCAGAAGTGGTAAATCCTCTTTACCAAAAGTAGTAAAGGAAGTTAACACACAGAATCTAGGGAAAAAAGAGAAACCTAGTATTAGGGACCCTGTGGATAACTTTTCAGAAATGACTCGAGAACTTACTCGAAAAATGACCATTAACAGATTCAATCACTAAGACCTATGAATAAAATAATCAAATTCACTATAAAAGGAAATCCGGATGACATCGAAGGTAATCCAGCCCCATACGTTCGGGTGGTCGGCAGAGCGCTATGGCTGCCAAAGGCAAAGAAGTATCACGCTTGGAAAGAATATGTTCGTAGTATTTTCTACCGAGAGTACCCAGAGTTCAAGTTCGAAAGCACACAGCCACTCACCACGAAAATATCAGCTAGGGCGCATATGTCGATCGTAATCTACTGGGTCAATGGCGTGCATGCTGATCCAGACAACGTCTTCAAGGGACTGGCCGATGCTCTCTTCCAAAATGACAAGTTCCTTGATGGGGCGTTTGAATCTCACTATGCATCCGACGGTAAAGGAAAGGTCGAAGTAGAGATATCACTCGATAATGCATGATCTCTTTAGCTCATGTTCAACGCGAATAATCCCAGGCATAAACTAAACGCCGTACAGATCGAGGATGCTCGAAAGCGTTATGAAGAAAGCGGATGGAAGATCCTATGGATATCCCGTTTCTTCAAAGTCGATCCTCGGGCAATTCGCTTTCATGCTGGCAATCATGGATGGATTCGTAGATCACTCATGCCGAAGTTCATGCCAGATGAAGTTGCTGAGATTTATCGAGAAAGACGAAAAGAAAAATATCTCAGCAAAGTGAGAGGAACATATGACTTCATCCAGATGCAGGGACAGGAAAGGAAACGTCTGGCTTGTGAGCATCTTCTCTGGATCAAGCGCTGCAGTATTTGCAATGAGATCCTCGAATCCGATGCAACGTGCCATAAACATTAACAATTAATTAATCACCATGCCAAAAAAGAGTACCAAAAAAGAAATCAAACCTGTGCTTAATCCGATAAGTCTCTCAGCTAGATTCCTTTGTGTGCGTCCGGATTTTGTCGGCGCTTGGATTATTGGAGCGCATAGCTTGCTTCCGATATTCAAATCCGAATATAAAGAAGCGATCACGACTTTTCTTGAGACTGTAGAACAGCAATTTTTTATTGCTTTAAACAATCAAGTAAAGAAAAGAATAAAACATGAACTCCACAATTTTCCGCTGGGTTCAATAATCAAAAATAAGCATTTTGGAAAAGAGAGGATGGTCATCGGTGTCACTCCCGCTGATCCTAAAGATCAATACGCATATAACATTTACCACTATATCGATGATAACGATCGAGAGGGATGTTGTGCAAGTTCCACATTACAAGAATGGCAATGGAAATAAATATGCAAATAACAGATGTAAAAAAATACGAGAAGAACGCTAAAGAGCATCCAGGCTTTCAGCTTGAGAAAATCGCAAGCTCAATAAAAGCATTTGGATGCAAGCAGTCACTCATCCTCGATAAGGACGGAGTGATAGTAGTCGGTCACGGGCGATTCATAGCAATGACAGAACTTCTCGGCTACACGCTTATGGAGCAAAAAGCATTCACTAAAAAAGGAGAGCCTGTTATTCCATATGTGATGGTTGATGACTTGACTGAAGATGAAGTCAAAGCGTACCGCATCGCCGACAACCAGCTCAATGCACTAACTGGTCAGGACATGAACCTAATCGTCACTGAACTGAAAGATCTTGATGTGTCGGGATTTGATATCACACTCACCGGATTCGACAGAGATCTTCTTGTTGATGACGATGAGCAGGATGACGTGCTACCTGAAACTCCGATCCTTCCGAAAAGCAAGGTAGGCGATGTTTATCAACTCGGCCCTCACACAGTTGTGTGCGGCGACTCAACCGATCAGGTGGCATGGGAAAAAGTAATGCAGAATCGTAAAGCAGATTGCATCTTCACCGACCCGCCTTATAACGTGAACTATTCCGGCAGAGGAAAAAACACAAGCGAAGGAATAATGAACGATGATATGAGCGAGGGAGCGTTCGATACTTTTCTCGAGGCAGCATTCGAAAGAATATCTATTGCAGCAAAGACTGGGGCTGGATGGTACGTATTTCATTCGACATCAACCCAAGCCCAATTCGAGAAGGCTTTGAAGAAGTTCGGCATGGCAATCCGTAATCAGCTGATATGGAATAAGCCAACCGCATCAATGGGATGGGGCGACTACCGATGGAAACATGAGCCGTTCTTCTACGCGTCCAAAGAAGGAACTGAAACAGTCTTCTATGGCGACCGAACGCATCATACGATCTTAGACTTTCATGATAGCGAACAAAAGCTACTTAACTGGGCAAAGCGTCAGAAACAACTTGAGACTGAAGGCAAGTTCACGATCTGGACTATGAAGCGTGACAAGGTCAATGAGTATAAGCATCCGACACAAAAGCCTGTAGAGCTCATTACTTATGCGCTCTTCAATAGTTCAAAAGCAGAGGACTTGATTGTCGATCCGTTCCTCGGAAGTGGCAGCACACTCATTGCTTGTGAGAAGACCGGCCGAGTGTGCGCTGGCATCGAACTTGATCCCAAATTTGCTGACGTAATCGTCCAGCGATGGATCGACTTCACCGGTACCGAGGAGGTGGTCCTAAATGGTGACTCGATCGAATGGGCAAAGACTAAATATGACACCACAGAGTAATAACAATGACGAGAAAGAATCTGCTCCAAAAGAACCACTTTTGCTGCTGACAGGTAGTATCACCAGTGATACTACGATAGCTCCAGAGCAACCGTTTATAAACGGTGAAAAACGGCTTACAGAGGAGGATAGGGACCCTTCGACGGGTATGTTTGTGACAGGAAATCAGGGTGGTCCAGGCAGGCCCAAGGGTGCTATGAAAATGAGGTCCTTGATCGACGAAGCCCTGCAGGAAATGGGCGCAAAAGATGCTCAAGGTAAGCCGGTGCCAATCGAGAAAGCACTAGTCCAAAAGATAGTAAAAATGGCAGTCGCAGGAGACCGCAAGATGATCGAGCTCATATGGAACTACCGAGATGGAAAACCTCCTCAGTTTATCGTGACCAATGGTCAGTATGTAGGAAAACGAAAGCTCTCACCTGAAGAAATAAAACACGTCGATGACTTGTTCGGTCCAAAAGACTGGGATGAGCCAGAGGTCGAATTACCAACCCAACCGAAAACAGACAATGGACCAATTAATCCTCAACCAGAAACCAACACAAAGGCTGGAGAAAGTAACGTTAGAAAAGATACGAATATTGAGGTCGGCCGACCGAGAGGTGCGTACGAGGGCGACTCGTAATCACTTCGGATATTTTCTCGCACACTACCTTCCGCTTTACGTACGAAGTGAGTTCGCACCTTTTCACTACGACATGATGGGTGATGTCCATGATTTGCTGAATCTAAAAGTAAGAGAGGTTGCATGGTTCATGTTCGGAGAGAGCGCAAAGACTAGCTTCGCCAAGGCACTGATTCTTTATATGATCGTGTTTGATATCGAGCCGTACATAAATGCTGATGCCTTCGATAGCACCAACTCGGAACGTATCCTCTTTGATGTGGTGCTGGAACTTCAAACGAATGCTCGCATCGCTGAAGACTTCGGAGAGCTATACAACATCAAGCGGACTAAAGAGCAGGTAACTCAAAAGAGAATAAAAGATTTCGTCACCAATCCAGGAATGGAGGATGGAGAGATTATTAAAGATGGTATTCGTGTCGAAGCGCATAGCACTCAAGAAAGTGTTCGAGGTCGGGTCCATGGATCAATGCGTCCAGGTTTCGTTTTACTCGATGACTTCGAGACAAAGAAAACATTGAGAAGCGAAGTGTCAACAAATCAGATTAGAACTCACATGCAGGAATTCAAGCGAGGACTCGACTCAAGCAAGCGCAGGGTCCTATACCTTGGTAACATCCTGAGCGAATACGGAAACGTGCAGAGTGTGATCGAGCGATCAAAAGTAGATCACGAACTTCGGGTCCGCATAGTTCCTATTTGTGAAGGTGATCTAATGTCGGGATTGCATACACCATCATGGCCTGAACGCTGGACCCTGACCGATGCTGAAGCGGTAGCGACTGGCAAAGTGAGTATTGAAGGAAAAAGAAGGTCTATGTGGACACCCGAAGAAGGTGACATGGACTTTCAGTCTGAAATGCTTTGTCAGCCATTAGATGAAGCTAAGGCAATATTCAAACGTGAGTGGTTCCAGATGGTCGCATGGGAAGCGCTTATGCAAAAGAAAGTTGCTGCGTACGTCACGCTCGACACTCCAAGCAGAAAAGAAGGAGAAGTAAGTAAAGAGGGTGATTTTGTCGGCATCTGCATAAACTGGATAGATCGGGAAGGAAAGTGGCACCTCAAGTCATGGAGAGAAAGACTCGGACCAACTGCGATCATTGAAAAGATGTTCGGTATTTATTCATTCCTTTTGCAAGCGGGTACTCCTCCTGTGAAGTTTGGATGGGAAGATACTGCATTCACTCGCGGACTTGAACCGATGCTTAGACACGAGCAACGCACCCGTCAGATATTCCTTCCGCTCATGTGGCTTAAACATGCCGGCCGATCAAAAGAAGACAGAATCAGAACAGGGCTGTTGTATCGATACGAAACCCGAAGCATTTTCCATCTTGAAGGAGAGTGTAAAGACCTTGAAAACGAACTGATTCGCTTTCCTGATGCGCCCTTTGACGATACAAGCGATGCTGCAGCATACCAAAGCGATATAGCACGCCCTGCTGGAACCGAAAGACCTAGAGATATAACGCCAGAGAGGGTAATCGATACGGCATACGGCAAAGTAAGACCAGCATACGAGGATGAATTGATGGACGAAGGTCCCCAATACCCTGATATCGGCATCTAAATGAAAGTAATTCCTACAGAAAGAACATTTTTTCCTTTCATACTCAAAGAATCATGGCATTAGCCCACTACAAGAAACGAGATGAACTAGCAAAACAGTCGCTTGGCGAGATTGATTTCTCATACCGCTACAAGAAAGCGCGAATGGCTGCATGGAATAAAAACGAAGACATGATGAATCCGGATAAGAATAGTCCAGCAGTCATTTCTCCATACGGCGGGTCCGTTCAGCAAGCAGACACAAGAGCGCAGGTCCCGCTATATAAGATGCATGGATTCGTCCACACTATCCTCTCAAAGATCGATAGCCCTCTGACATTTAAATACACAAAAGGCGAATCAGCTGACCTCAAGAAAGCGAAATTGATGAACGGTATCAAGGATAAGGATTCTAAAGTTGGCCGATGGAATTTCAAAGACCTTATGGGAAAGCGAGATGCTGCAATTTATGGTCGTGCGATTTATCTCTACCTCACACGAAACGATAAAGGTCAGTACAAGAGTCTACTCAACCTGATTGATCCGAAAGACTTTCTCATTGATCCAGATGTCGGTGGACTTTGTACTGAAGAAGAAGACGGAAGCGGAGTAGAGAAAGCCGCATACCTTGGATGGTGGAATACAAAGCTCACTCGTGCTCAACTTACAAAAGGAATCAAAGACGGAATCTACTACAAGAAAGTTGTTGAAGACTTGCTTGATGGCGGTACGAATACGAAAGCGAAAACTCAACAGGATGCCGACAAGGATAATCGAAAGGCAAGCGGGATGCCTCGAGAACGTTTCAAAAACGAGAACCAGTTTATTTTTTATACATGGATCACTACCGACGAGAATGACAATCGCTTTTATTTGGTCCTCACTCCTTCCGGAGACTGCATTCGTTGCGAACCTTGGACTGACATCAGAAAAAGTAGCAAGTATCCGATCTGGACATGGGCAGCTTTTCCAGATCCAAGAGAATTCTGGACCCCTTCGTACTGTGACTTCGCTCGTGGTCTCTTCATGGCGCAAGAAAAGAGTATCAATCAATCGCTCGATAACTCTGAACAGATCAACAGACCTCAGACTGCCGTAAACGTAGACTACGTTCGGAACCTTGCGCAAGTGCGCTATCGAAAAGACGGATACATTGAAATTGAAGGCAATGTCGATGTGAATAGAGTGCTGCAAACTAGACAGACTCCTCCAATCCAAGGTCCATTCATGGTCTATGACAAGCTCGAGCAGATTGCAGAAGCTGAGAGTGGGGTGACTGCGGATATGAAAGGAACGAGTGATGAAGACACACTTGGAATTTACGAGGGAAATCTCATGCAGGCCGGAGACAGATTCGGACTCTTGAATAAAAGCTACGCCGAAGGCTACTATCGATTCGCGGTCCTTCACAAAGAAGGTGTGATGCAGGATTTGAAAAAGAAAACTGCGGTCCAGATCCTCGGCCCGATGGGTCTAGAGATTGAAATGGTAAGCGCACGTGATTTGAAACCTTATCAAAATGACTACGACATTCTCGTCGAGTCGAGCTTGGCTGAAGCGCAAAGCAATCTTGCGGACAGCAAAAACAAACTCACCTTTCTTGGTGCATACAAGGGTGACCAGACTATTAATCAAAAAGTATTGTTTGAAACTCAAGCAGCAATTGCAGGAGTAGATGATGACACAATCAAACGACTTCTTGATACCAGTGATTATGATGCGATCGAAGTGATAGCCCAGGCTGATGAAGCCTTCCAGATCATTCTCGGAAGCGAAAGAGCTCCGCAGTACAAAGATGCAAACACCGCATTCCTTCAGAGACTCCATGACCTTTCAGACAAATACGATCACGAACTCACTCCCGAACAGCATGATGCGGTATTCGCTTACATCGAAGAAATAACACCAATCGTAGAGCGTAACGCCGCACGTTCGGTGGTAGCGGAATCAGCAAAGGCAGGCTTGATCAGTAGTAGAGGCGGTATGGTCGATGGAACCGGCCTTGAAAATCCTGAACTTGCTGGAGCCGATGCGATCCCGCTTGGAGATCCAGGCGCGGAAGCTGCTGCAACCGCAGCATTATCAATTTAATTAATTAACATCATGACTGAAATAAAAGGCAACGTAAAATTCGTAGAAGATAACAATAAGTGGCTATGGAAACGCTATGACGGCCAGGGTTCTGTAACTTATCGTAGCCCACTCTTTGATACTGAAAGAGAGGCGCGAGAACATTATCAGAATGAAGATGGTCAAGCGCCACTTTCAAATCCAGACGATCACGAGCAGCTCACACCAGATGGTGATCATGTAGGCACAGCAACCGGCGATGGAGAGTTTACACCACCTGCAGGCGATCACATCGAGCCAAATGATAACACCGCCGGATCGGCATCACTCTAATGCTTAAATTCGCTTACAAAGTAAAAAAGAAATCGAAAGACAAGGGCGACTACCGCATCACAAAACATGGTCAGGTCGCTGAGTTTTCTTTGCGCGAAATGAATCGCAACATCGAGCAGGTCCGGAAACAAGCTCGGGAAATGGAAGCGAACGCAAAACTGCAAGAGGCACTCGCTGAAAATATCAGACGTGCTAATCCTGAATTGCTAGCGTACATGAAGAAACTGTCACCTAAAAAGCGACACGCACTCATCATGCTTGCGATTCAAGAAAACAAAGCTAAGCAGTTCAAGGATCAGGAAAAGATGTCGAAAAACATTCTTCGCACTCTTGTAAGCGAAGACAAAGAAGTCCGTAATCAATTAAAACTATGAGCGAAGAAGAAACACAATCAGAATCTGCCCTTACTGGTCCTCATAATGCAGAACAAGAAGTGCAGCAAGAACAGCAGCTAGCTGAAGATGCTGAGGTTGAGGAAATTAACAAAGCAATCGATGTAACAAGTGATCTGCTCTCATGGTCTAAGACTCCAGCCGGCAAGGACACGATTGATCGTCTGCAAAACGAATCTCGCAAGGCAATGAATGAGCTCTTTGCAGTGCTTCATGACACTCCGGAGCTCGGAAAGCTGATCTCCGTTGTTGCTCGTTTTGAAGCATCGGTGCAGATGCTCAGACGTTTCGTTGGGGCGGATGAAGACCTTGATACCTTGCTCGATGAACTTTCAAGAAAGCGTCCAAGCGCTGCGGGTAGCCTAGCGAAGTAAAGAAATTCTAAAGAAAAACCACCGGATGGACCGGTGGTTTTTTCATGCTGAAAGTAATTCCTACAGTTATACATTTTTTCTCCAACACACTTAGAGCATAGAGGGGCCAACCTCTTATTAATAAAAAGGTTAATTGCGCTAATGCTCTGCGTTCCACAACCGAGCATCGATGGGGCGAAACCATCGAAATAAAAACGTTATGCCAAAACCACACAACCAGGAATCAGCACCCGCAGACGACAAGTCAGGAAAAGCTACAGGGGACCAAAAGCCAGCCGATCAGGGTGGTAAAGACAACAACCCTTCAAATGGTCAATCGATTGCACAAGTTGCAGGAGCTGACGATTCAAAAGGCGGAAAGCCTAAAGAGGGTGACGACCGAGACAGTCTCATAGTCGACCTCAAGAAAGAGAATCGTGAGATGAAAAAAATGATCCGTGACGAGGTCATTCCTACCATCAAAGATTTGCAGGAGCAGATCAAGAAAGGAGGTTCGCGCGGTGAAGACGCTAAAGACGAAGTCGAAGCGCTCATCGAAGGAAGTGCAGATCCAGAGTTCACACGAAAGCTGGCGAACGCACTCCTCTCAAAGTCCAAGAAGCAATTCGAAGACGAGTACCTTTCAGATATCAAAGATATCAAGAAGAAGACGGAAGCTCAGTCAAAGGAAATCAACAATGCGCAAATCACTGGTGCGATCTCGAAAGAGTTCGAGCGAGTGATTGCAGATAATCCCGAGCTTGGAAAAGTCGCTAAAAAGGAAGCCGTGAAGAAATACATCATGTCGAGCGAGGAAAACCTCAGCCGCACGATGGAAGAAATTCTCGAGGAACTCTATGGCGATGTAGTAAAGCCGGAACCAGGAATGGAAGGATACAGCTCACAAGGCAGTAACCATCAGAAGGAACCGGACTATACGAAACCATCCGAGGACGATCATAAACGCATTGCTGAATCCCGCGAACGTGGTGGACAGGAATTCGAAAAATACCAGGACGGCCTGATTGATCGCCTGACTCATCGCTCACGTCATCGCTCGAAGTAAATGATTTCTGAGAGGGTAAATTTATTCACTTAATTTATTCCTCATATGTTAGCAGTATTCAAAGAACAGTTCGATAACGCCTATCAAGCGGTATTCGATAAAGTGCTCGTGGCGATGGAGATCGCCAACACACGCCTCGAGAAGAAACTCGAGTACGGAGCGAGCGTCAAGCGTGTGAAGTATTCTCTTGCACCGATTCGTATTCGAAACATTACGATCGGCGTGAACCGAACTATTGACCAGCTCAATGACTCCGGCGAAACCTTGCTTGTAAATAAGAACAAGGGTGCGGACTTTCGAGTCTCGAAGAAAGAAATGATTCAAGCAGGCCCACTGAATCCGGCAGAGACTATCGGTGCCGAAGTAGCCAAGAAACTATCTCGATACATCGATGCCGATGTGTTTGCGCAAGTGAAAAATGCGCAGCAAACATTCGACACCGGCGACCTTACCACGATGACTTCATCTGGTGTGGCGATTACTCTCTCCACTACAAATATCCCTCAGCTTTTGGCTCAAGGACGTGCCAAGCTCCGAAAGGCAAACCAGGACCTCACCAGTCTCGCGCTTGTCCTCGACAGCTACGGTGGATCGGTGATCGAGCAGTACGTCATGTCTAAAAACATTGACCTCGCTGCTGCCGCCTTCAAGAACGGTTATGCCGGTCCTGTCGGCGGTGCGGAGCTTTACCTCTCCGAGAACTTGCTTGCAGAAGCAGTGATCACGATGGCAGCCAACCCAACCGCTGCTCAGACATTCTCTGTCAACGGATTCGTGTACACCTTCGTAGTAGCAATTGGTACTACGCCAGGTAACGTGCTTATCGAAGCGGGTGTCGATGCAACTCGAGACAATCTCATCGATGCGATTCACCAGATATCTGGTACCGCAGGCGTGAAGTATGTTGCATGGACTGACACTGATCCTGGCTACGATCAGTCCAACTGGGTTGATCTCCAGATTGCTGCAGTCGATAGTGATGCGGCCGATACCATCACAATTACCGGAACTGGTTCAGGTCGACTTGTATTCGGCGGAAACGCTACGTACACAGTTACCAAAAACCTCGTTCATGCTTACTACGGTAAGAAAGGTGCGATCGACGTGGTCATTCAAGACCTCGCCGAAATGGAAATGGTTGATGACCCATACCAGCGAGCAAAGATCATCCGCGCAGATGCGATCTACGGAATCTTTACCTTCGCAGATGGAAAGCCTCAGTTCCTCGACGTTCTTCTTCAGTCTTAAACACTGCACTGTCCTCAGCTCACGCTGGGGTCCAGTGCCAGAAGCAGCACTTGCAACGGGACTGCTTCTGGCACTGGAATATAAAAATTATGGCAACACCACTCATCGGACAACAAATCATCGAGCGTTTCGAACTCTACACCGACGACACTACGGATTTGTCGAGCGATGAGGAGCTTATTATTGCAAACGATAAACTGCGGCTTATTTACATGGAACAGCCGTGGGAGTTTTTGCGACGAAAGAAATCCGGAAGTGTAGAAAGCGATGGCAAGATTACTCCTCCATCCGACTTTGATGAATTAATGGAAAACTATAGTGAAGATCCTACGATCGGGGAGCCGATCACAAAAGTGGTCTATGTCGACAGGTCTCCATATCTCGTGGTCCCGATGGGTCAAAGGAATGCCAACAATTACAGTAACGTGTGCTGGGTAGATCCGACTGACGGAAAAATAAACTTTGCGCAAAGTCCTGGCTCCGGTGCCTCTTATGAATTTGATTATAAGACCAGCCCTGATGACATAGCAGTCGGAACATCTCCTAAACTTCCAGCCGAATATCATCCTATGGTCGTTTTCTCCATGCTAATAGATGAAGAAATTATCAAGAAGTCCGAGAAGGCGAGAAGCAGTATGCAAGACAACTTCGTGCAGTACCAGCGATACCTAAAGAATCTCAAGTTGCGCGATGCGAGATTCAAACTCATATAAATTATGGCCGATCATGAAATTAAAAAATTCGCATCGGGAGTATACAATCGTGAAGATAATGAAGACACGCCTAAAGACAGTGCCAAGGATTCTCTTAATTGGCTAACTATAGACGGTCGTATTGAATTAGCGAGAGGAAAGGTGACCGTCGGAAGTGAGGGGGTTGCTGGAGCATGCCCCTCGATCCATATCGGTTATAAAAGTACCGGTATTGCTATTCTTTGGCGTAAGATTGCTACGAAAATTCAATATTTCAATGGTCTCAATTGGATCGATGTGGTCTCAGGTCTTGGAGCTACCGATCTCTATATTTTTACAAACTATAGCTCACTCACAGGCGCGTGGACGTTCGCTGGCGGTCCAGGCGGTCTTTTCAAATTTGCTAATGCCAATCCTAACGACTATATCCAACTTTATACTTCAACCGACTTTTTCTGCGGATATCCGCTAATCGATAAGGCGAGAATGTATCTATGGGGAATCGTTAAAGATCAGACAAGTCTTTATCGAAGTTATGTCGATGTTCAGCGCGATGGCGTGAGTTTTACGCAAGTCTCTAACGAAAATGCTGCAAGCGGAAATGGATCTCAAACAATATTTTCCGGTGTGCTTTTATTTAAGTCAGGCCAACCAAAACGAAACTGCGGACTTGTGACGATCAAGTGTACTGATGGGGGTGGAGAAATATTTACTGATGATAAGAACGGAAACCTGAAGGGAACTGCAGGAGGAGTAGGAACTATAAATTACATTACTGGTGCATGGAGCGTGACATTCGTAACTGTTCCATCAAATTCAGCCAACAATATAAAAGCAGATTATGTCTGGGAAAACAGCACGAGCAAAGGTGTGGCCGATTTTACATACAGTGCATCCCGACTCGCAGGTGAGGGTGATGTGATCCGACAGGATGAAGGTGGTGATGCAATCCAGCAGCTTGTCATTGGTATTGATGGGAATTACTACTCACTCAAAAAGCAAAGCGCGTATCAGCATAAATACACGGATGATGATAAGACTTTCAACAACCAAGTGGTCCGAAGAAATATAGGTGTATTTACAAGAAAGAGTGTGGTGACAACCGGCCGAGGTGTAGTCTTCATCAATACTGCCAATCCCGATCGTCCCCAACTTACGGTTCTCGAAAAGAATCCACTCGGTGATGACATCCTTGCAACTGAACTCATCCCGCATTTTGCGTGGGAGAAATTTGATTACTCAGATGCAGTCATGGAAACCTACGGACAATTTATTGTTCTCTCGTGTCGCGCTCAATCGAGTATCGTGAACGACCGCACACTTGTAATTGATATCGTAAAAAATACAGTCGACATCTCAAATTACGGCATGAAAGCGCTTGCAAAAGATTCTGGTGTGCTGTATGGCGGAAGTCCCCACACTCAAACAGTTTATAAAATCCTGAATGGATTCGACGATGATGGTTATGTCATCCAAAACAACTGGGACAGTAAATACGAAACGTACGGGGTCCGAAGACTCAAGAAATATCGTCGCTTGCGATATCGTGGCGAGATCGATCCTGCTCAATACGTGGAAGTGTACGCAGACTTTGATGGAGGTGGATATGCCCTTATCGGAACGATTCGAGGCGATGGAACATACGTAAACCGCACAAGTCCATCGAGTGTGGGTACAACAATGGTCGGTGAAGCTGCTGTCGGAGGCGATGGATCAGCTCAAGTGTACCCATACGAGCTTCAGATCAAGGCGATGAAGATTCCCAAGTTCCGTAGGCGAAGTATTCGATTCCTGGCGAAGGGGATCGGCTATGTGAGCGTAATGGAGTCGGTCGATTGGGATATTTTGACCTACGAGGACAAACTCCCAAAGGTTTATAGGCAGAAAGAGCATGTGAGCCTGGACGGCAAGCAGGTCAATCAGTAATTCCTACAGATATTCATTTTTTAGAGCTGATACTCATATTATGTCGAGCAAACTCACCAAAGTAGTCGCTAACTTCGAAACATCACTTGCAACAAAGCTCGCAAACGGTGCTACTTCAGGTGCTCTCACAAGTATTTTAGATAAGAATGTAATCAGCCTAGTGAACGGTAAATATTGCATGATTGTCGACCGAGGAACCGGTGACGAAGAACATCTCCTCTTCGATCTGGCGAGTAATGCAATCTCAAATATCATAAGTATTTCTCGACAAGGAGCTCAGGTTGTGGGAGTTCAAAATTTAAATGGTCACCGTGCAGGAGCAAAATGCTATCTCACGGATTTCGTGAATCTAAAGATTATCGTAGACATTCTCAATGGAGATGAGCCGTTCGACGGAACAAAGCCTCTCAAGTATGATGCTCCGCCCGCTCTAAGTAATCCACGGCATATTCCCGATAAGGCATACATTGATTCATCACTAGCCAATAAAGCAGAACTTGCAGCTAACAATGTTTTCACCGGACAGAATTCTTTTACACAGTCTCCGACTATTCCAAGCGCTGTATCTGCAAATCAGCCGGTCACATTGTCGCAGCTCATGGCGGCTGCTCTTGTGGGTATTTCTGCTGGATTCGAAAACGTGGATGTAGTCAGAAATGACGATGACAGCGTTCGGTCCATCCACGACAACGTGAATGGAAAAACATATGTCATGCAATACGACCGAAATGGTTTCCTGTACTCCATCTATGACGGTATTTCGAGATCAAAGATAACCACTGTCGATGGGCGACTTATTACTAAAGTAACAAATTAAAAATAAATTTATGAGCGTAACACTATTTACAGATAAAAAACCACAAGCAGTTTCTCCAAAAGGAGAATGGCTCTTCCCTCAAGTAATGATGATGGAAGTAAATCGTCTCGGACAGTTGCGATATCCGGCAGTAAAAGCCAGAGGTACTCTTACGCTTGCTCTCAATGTATCAAACGGCGAAACAGTACTCGTTGATTCCAAGACGTATGTCTTTGTGAATACGCTCACCGGTGTCGACGGACAAGTAAAGATCGGTGTAACGAAAGAAGAATCAATTGCGAATCTTATCGCAGCGATCAACCTCGAAGGAACACCAAATTCTCAATACACCACGCAGACAACTTTGCATCCTACGGTATTCGCAAAGACAGGTTCGACCACAGCAAAACTTCTCGCTGGGGCAAAAGTGGGAGGTGTAGCAGGTAACTCAATCGTACTCGGTGAATCTCTCGTAGGCGCAGGCAACCAATGGGATGCCGCAACTCTCGGAACGACAGTAGCCGGAGCAGATGAATCAGATGCAGACTCATTTATTCAACCTCACTACTATGGAGGCGTAAACAACAACTCCGGTCAGCAATACAATGTGCGTGAAATGTACTACCACGGAGGTGGCGAATCAGATGCATCTGATGATCGTCTATGGCAGCACAAACATGCGGTCATGAATTTTCCGATGAAGGAATACAAGCTTCCTGCAGGTGCAACTCGAAAGCTTTTCATGCCGAATAACTTGGATCGACTGGTAAAGCGAATAGATGTGATGAACATCAAGTCATTTATCAAGCGACCTGAGTGGCAGTCAACCATATCCTCTCCGTTTGCAGAAAGCACAAGCAATATCACATTCCACACAGTGGAAATGGGCGATGATCGATTCGCACTTTTCTATCGACAGCAAGCAGGAACCGCTGGTATTTACGTCATCATTGGACAGCTTGCGACAAACGGAACGATCACATGGGGAACTCCGGCAATCATAACTACACTCGATCAATACGACTCAAACTTTGATGCGGTTCTTGTAAGCACAAACAAAATCCTCTGCACATTTGGACATGCGGTAAGCACCTTCACACATACAGCTACGATTACAGTGTCGGGGACTGTCGCATCGGTAAATACTGCCGTTCAGGTTGTCGCAACTAACTTCACATGGAAAAAGCTCTGCAAACTAGATACCGATAAGGCGCTTCTAGCGGTATTCACCGGAACCACTCTGTCGATCTATGTGGTTACTATCTCAGGAACTGTTCCGTCTTATGGATCAGTAGTAAACCAAGCAACATCACAATATCCGTACATTGTTCAGAACGGAATCGACAAAGCACAACTCGTCTTCTGGGATAGTACGGCATCGCGTGTGAAGTCTTCAGTGATTACGGTGACTGGTACGACTCCAACTATTCAGGCCTCAATCATAATCGGATACGAGGGAAGTTTTACTTATAAATCAAACCAGATCGTTCAGGTAGCAACCGACAAGTTCGTGTATTACCACTACAATGGGCAACTTCATCCATATCGTGGACGTGATCGAGCAAAGTTTGTCATGCTCAATATCACAGCAAATACAACTGCTATCTCGCACACACTCGAAATGCGAAATGGAGTATATGACGGAAATATTACTTACTTCAAAAAGTTGGATACAAACAACTGGATGATGTGGAATAAACCTCAAGGTCGTGTCGGTAAGATGACGCTCGATCTTACTAATAACCAGATGACCATTAATGATATCCCTTACCAGCATAGTATCTGGGATCATGATAGTTACCAGACAAACTTTATGCAGAAACTTGCCGAGACTAACAACATCCAGCGTGCTGCTGATCCAGTAATCACCACAAATGGATGGGTATTCATGGCTACTGACAATAACATCAATGGCGGAATTGTTGCGTGGTCCGATAAGACCTTCAGTTTCGAAGTCTATCTGGATGATGAATTGATCGGAACATACAACAAAACGATGCCAGGAACCATCGAAGGTGTGATTGTTCGAATCCCGCTCAATCGATTCGAAGCAGCGCTCAAGATCAAAAACACAGGAGCCGTCGACCTGTTCTTCATGATGCCTAACCTCGTAACTGCAATTGAATAAAAACACATGGCATCGTACACGATAAAATATGGCGACACCTTAAGTGGGATCGCATCACAGTCAGGGAAAAGCATTCAGGAATTGATGCGTCTTAATCCTTCTATAACAGACCCGAATAAAATTCAGGCTGGTCGTACTTTAAACGTGGGGGATAGTGCTTCGGTTGTGCCGCCACCACCTCCAGTGCCAACAGCTAAAAAGCAGACAATTGCACAAGTGGCAAAAGTGACTGTGCCGAATTACGTAGAAGATCCTACCTCTTCAAAGATCGGAAATAGTTTCAAAAGCCAGGCGACCGATAAGGTGAATGAAGAAGCCATCAGGGCTGCCACAAGGTCCCGTATTCAGGGCCAAATTGACGCTATAAACGCAGCTGTGGCCGATCAGATAGCCAACTTCAGGAATACGACCGGAAAGAACCGCCAAGGCCAAAGTTACGCCCTTGCGGCTGCTGGTGGACGTATTGGAAGTGCTACAGGCGAGGCTGAATTCCAAAAGACTGAGGATTACAATAACCAAGAAGAAAACACCTATCGAAGTGAGGGGAATGTCAAAATCTCCTCTCTTCTGGGTGCTGCTACTCGTGATGCGCAGGGTGAAATTGAGGCAAAGCGTGCAGCGATTAAAGAAGGTGCCGATAAATATTTTGAATACCTAGAAACTCAAGGCCAGCGAAAGAAAGATCAGGTAACTTCATTCCTTCGAAACATGCTCGCGCTCGGAGTTGATCCAAACGAAATCGACGATAAAGACTTCCAGAAGTTGGAAGATCAGTATGGATTCAGTAAGGATCAAATCTCTACGCTCTTCGGTGATATAAAAACTCAAAAGGGTGCGCAAGAACAAGAGTCGGCAATGTCTGCTGCAGACCTTGAGAAAAAGAAAGCGGATACAGCAAAAGCACAATCAGAAATAAATCAATTTGATCTTAGTGAGGGAGAGGCTCGATATGTATATGACCCTGCAACCGGAACCGCAAAGCTCGTGGCTGCTCGAGCAAAAACATATGCGCCTGGTAGTGGTAGTAATGGGGGCGGAAACAGTTCGGGAACTACTCTCGCATACGATGATGCAAATTACACACTAGATGCAATCCGTAAATCGAAAGGTGGCAGAGTAATGACTCAAGGCGAACTCAAACCAATTACTGATATTCAAACAATCGTAAGTCAGGCTGACACAATCACAAGTCTTATTAATAGTGTCGACACTGGTCCGATTGTCGGAATCATTAAGAGTAATAATCCATACGACACCAAAGCACAGCAGATGAAAGCGGCGATCACCGCTATCGTTCCCAAACTCGCTCGTGGAGTCTACGGCGAAGTGGGAGTGCTTACTGATGCGGACATAGAAAATTATTCTCGTACGATCGCAAACCTTCGAAGTACAACAGATGTGAATAAGGCAGTTATGGCAATGACGCTCGACATTGCAACTCGATCGCTTGCAAGCCAGCTCAACTCAATGGCCGCCGGACAGCGTGATGTCTCGCGCTTTGAATCTATTTATACCGGCCTTAATGCCAAAGCAACTTCGCTCAAATCAGAACTGGGATATGGATCGAGTCCTACTACTGAGACATCGGGGTTCACAAGCAAGAGCGGAAAGACATATAACCTTCCGAATTAATCATGCTTACTCGAGAAAAAATACAACAAAATATCGAAGCGCTCGAAGGCCAAGGAGCCAGTCAGCAAGAAATTCAGGAATGGCTCGACACCTTGCCGTCTTCTTCTGGTCAACAGCCTGAGCCACCAAAGAAAGATGGGATTTTGAAGTCAGTCGGGAAAGCTCTCATTTCAAGTGAACTGAAATTTGGAAAGAGCATTGCTGATGCGTTACCTTCTTTTGTGCCAGGAAGCGCAGCATGGACAAATAAACAAAACGAAGAACTCATGAAGCAGCATGAGGATATTGCTAATAATCTCCTAAAGACAATTAAAGAAAAGAGGGCACGCGGCGAAGATGTATCACGCCTAGAGGCAGCACTCCAACAACATGTGAAAGATACCAGCAAACCGCCGATTGATATAAACGAAACGAATGCCAGTGTGAATAAAAGTGCTAAGCAGATCTTCGGTGAAGGACTTGGGGTGGCGACTGACATCGCCTCGTTCGGTACTTATGGGAACGCTGCAAAAGGTGCTCAAACCGGCAAGCTCCTTGTGAGTGGAAAGATGAGTGGAGTACTGGCAAAGGCTCTTCCTGCAGGCGCATCAACCACATTCCAAAAGACAATACCAACTGCTACATCAAAGATCGCTGCATTTGGCAAAGGATTCCTCGAGGGTGCCAAAGAAGCGGTTCCGCTTGGTGCAAGCTATGGTGCCGCATCCTCAATGCAAGTCGATGATGACCTACCTACGATCATGAAAAAAGCTCTTGGAAGCAGTGCTATATCCGGAGTCATTGGCGGTACGCTTTCTGGATTTGCGAACATGAAAAATGTAAGTCCTGAAGTCCTTAAAAAAGAAGCTATCGATAGCTACAAGCGCGGACTCAATGCCACAAAAGAAAAATATAAAGAGCAAGTTGAAAAAATTATCCCTGATCTTTTGGATGATAAGCAATGGGGTACACGTAAGCAACTTATTAAAAAAGCAGAACAAGGAATTAAACTGTCGAATGATGACTATGCCAAGCTCGGTGAACTTGAAGGAACGGTCAATACAGACGGCTTGCTTCAAAAGATCGATGACGAAATTTCTAATTACTCTCAAGGCGGTCGCGCGTTTACTGAGAAGACAACTGCTGTTCAAAGTGCTATCGACAATCATCTTGCTACAGCCAAACAAATTCTTGCTGATCCTGACATAGTAAAGCAAGTTAAAAAAGCGGGCGGTGTTCCGACTGTTCTTGCTGACTCTCAAAGAAACATCGTAGATCAACTCCGTCATAATGGTCTCGATGAGATAGGAGATTTGATAGATAACCTTGATCTTGGAAAAATGGATAGCGTTGACGAATATTCTAGAGCGCTAAAACACGCTGTGTCTGAAGCGATGCCTAACAGGCCAATCTCTGTGAACAGTTCAAAGGTTACTCAACTTAAAAAATTGCGTGCTGACATTGAGGCATATCATCTTTCACAAAAACCATTTGAGGCATACCAGCAGGATCTTCGAGAGCTTGCCCAGGATTATGGAAATGTTGTCTATGAGACAAGAAAGAGTTTGAAGACTGTTGAAGACAATGGCACACTTTCTCAAGTACGGAAAATTGATGGTGCAATTCGAGATCTTCTCAATACCAACAATCCCGATTATGAAAAAATAAATAAAGTCTATACGCTCAATTCGCGTCTCTTCGATATTCTTGATGAGACTGCAAAGCGTAGGGAAGCGCGACCTCTCATCTCGTGGTTCAACGCTGTCATGGGAAGTAGCGGTGCCACTATCGGTGGGACGACCGGAGGGTTTGTTGCTGGTCCTGCAGGATCGGCTGTGGGAACTATTACAGGTGGAGGTTTAGCCGTGGGACTTACCACTGCACTTAATAGCACATGGTTCAACACTCTTCGTGCAGTTCAAAAATCAGAACTTGCAAATAAGCTGATGGAAATAGGAACTCTGAACGCTGCGAAATACTGGGTCAAGCTGCTCAACTCGCAAGGTACAAAAGCGGTAAACGAACTCTTGTCTACCCCAAAAGAAACGCTGAACCAAGTGCCACAATAAAAGCAGCCACGGCTCCGATACCAACTCCGATCGGTCCAAAGATGGCTCCTCCTATAAAAACAAATATTGCTAAGGCTATAAAAAATACGACATAAGGCATATCGCTATTTATCCATAGACGGCATATCAAAGCAAATGTCCTTCGTATAGGTCCTTTTTTGTAATTCCTACAGTTAGAACAAAATCCACTCTTACCATATACCTATGGACAAAAACGACCATGACCTATTGATCAGAGTCGATACCAAGCTAGGAACCTTGATCGAGGAGGTCCAGCTTATGCGGGACAACACAAACCAGCGCCTTAGCACTGTCGAGCAGACCAAAGTAGAGAAATCAGACTTCAATGATTTCAGGGTTAATATTCAAAACGATTTAAATAAAACGGAGCTCTCGTTTAATAAAATTCTTTTGGAAAGGAATCAGCATAATGATGAGATGTTTAAATCTCAAGATACACGAATTTCAAGAATCGAAAGGAATATGTACATCGGTATTGGAATTCTCTCAGCTATTCAAGTTGTTATTCCACTAGTCCTTAAATATGTATTTAATTTTTAATATATGAATATTCCATTTCAGCAAACTCAAAACTATTCAGCCGGTCCCACAAAGAAAAGTGCGATTGTCCTTCATTTTACACTCGGGGCATACAACGGAGCAGTCAACTGGCTTTCAAATGCTAATAGACCAAATCGATCATCTGCAAACTTTGTGATCGGGCGCAATCAAGGTGAAATCGTGCAGCTGGTAAAGGTCACTGACATCGCCTGGCATGCGGGCATAATCAACAATCCAAATGATCGTGCAAAGCGCATCATGAAAAAGAATCTCGACGGGTCCTGGGTCAATCCAAATCAATACACGATCGGCATCGAGCTCGCAGCCGGGTACGACGTGGATCAGGATGGTGCGGTCGAACCGAATGAAAATGATGTTACAGCATGGCAGTACCAGGCACTCATAGAGCTTGTGAAGTCATTTACAAATAATTCTGATACAGCATTTGTTCTTGATGAGAAAAACATCATCATTCACGGTGACATTGCAGACTACAAGGAAAAGCCGGAGATTGTACGGACTGAACTTCTTAAGAGATTGATTCCGGTCCAGTCAGGAAACAAAGATGCGATCAAGTCTCAGATTATCAGCTTACTGAATCAACTATGAAATACCTCTCACAAATTCTTTTAGCTATCGCAGCATTTCTGTTTATGTATGCAATATGGCTAGAGCAGGTTCATTAAAAGTTATTAATTAAAAAATATGCAAATATATCAATCAGCATCAAAATTAGTCTTCGTTTTACTCACTGCCACAGCATGTGCCGGATTTGTAATGGGGAAGTTACCAGTCGATCAGTTTATGATCCTGGCGATCGCGGCATCGTCGTTCTACTTCTCAAATAAAGGGGACAATACCCAGCCATTTGCAGGAAAGTAAAAACGCTTTACTTCGTTTTTGTTTCGAGTAGTGTGTGCCATGACGCACAAAAGCGCTCAAACTTGAGGGTTATTTAAGGCTGTAAAATTAATGCCTGTGGATAACTTTTTTTCCCAAATCGCGGCCCAGATTAAGCCGCGATTTAGAAAACAGTCCTTCATCTTTGATCAAAAAAGCTAAGAAAGTAGCGGCGAAAAAAAGCGTCTTAGTGTATAATAGCCACATGGGAACAACTACCTTACAAAAACAAAATAACGCTGTAACTAAGCCACAGAAAAGCAACTCGGTGAAGACCGATACGAAGAAAAAAGCTCCTAGAGTTGCATCACTTTTTTCCGGCTCCGGAGGAATGGATCTCGGTTTCAAACAAATGGGATTTGATGTGCTATGGGCGAATGATGTGAATCACTGGGCCTGCGAAACTTTCAAAAAGAATTTCGGCGATCATATCACTGAAGGAAGTATCACTGGTATTAAAGACCAAGACATTCCAGGGTGCGACATTATACTCGGCGGATTCCCGTGCCAAGATTTTTCAATGATCTGGAAGCGCATGGGCCTCAAGACGGATCGAGGAAATCTCTACCGACAATTTGTCCGTGTTGTTTTGGCTAAGCAACCAAAAATGTTTGTTGCTGAGAATGTACGAGGGCTTCTAAGTGCAAACAAAGGAAAGGCAGTTACACAGATCGTGGATGACTTTGGAAAGGCAGGCTACAAGGTTGATGTATACCCTATAAACTTTGCAGCATACGGTGCTCCGCAGCTTCGAAATCGAGTATTGATCATCGGTGTTCGCAACGATCTTAATAAGGAATTCAAACTGCCTGCTCCTACACATACTCCAGAGAACTATGTCACTGCAAAGCAGGCTCTCGAAGGTGTAGAAAAAGTGCTTTTAAATAATGAACACCAGAACATTGCTCCAAGTACAGTCGCAAAATTGAGACTGATTCCTGCAGGAGGTAACTTCACCAATATACCAAAAGACTCACCTCATTATGTGAAGGGAATGATCTCGCATGTGTATCGTCGCTTGCATCCAGATAAGCCATCGACTACTATAATCGCAGGTGGTGGCGGTGGAACGTGGGGCTATCACTGGAAGGAAAACCGCCCTTTGACCAACCGAGAGCGCGCCAGACTCTTCGGCTACCCAGACGATTTTGAATTTGTGGGGTCGATAACAGAAGTCAGAAGGCAGATCGGAAACTCCGTCCCTCCGGCCGGAATTAAGCCTATTGCTAAGGCAATAAAGAAATTTTTAGATGAACTATAATCATGATTTATAAATTAACATCGCATGGAACTCCTTTATTCGAAAATCAAACCTTGCGAGTACGCTAATTCTTCATTTAGCGAAGCCTTCGAAACAAATGTCGTCAATTCAGATAGCATAAAGATAGCGACTGGCTACGTCTCTGAAGAATCCCTACTGGAGCTAAAAGCGATCCTGCTTTTTTATAGTGAAGAAAACAAAACAAAAACATGCAGTCTCGTGATCGGTATGCATGGGAGAGAGGGGTTCACTCGGGCGCAGTATGAAGCAGCTGTCGATCTTGCAACTTTTCTAAAAGATAAAGGAATAGGAAGCGTTCGTGTGTGTACCGCTTTCAAATTCCACGGTAAAACATATGTGTTCGGCAAGAACGAAAATCATATTCCTGTTTCTGCACTGATGGGATCATCAAACCTCGGAAACATACTCGATAGTCGCCAGTGGGAAGTGGATGCACTCTTTAAAGAAGCAACAGTTCTCACTGAGCTCGATACGCTGCATGAAGATTTGGTCCAGAAAGCGTCGAAAGATATTCTCGAACTTCCACGACCCGAATCATTTATTGAAATGTACGATCTGTTAAAAGACAGAATCGATGTCGATAAGGCCGATAATGATGAGTACCAGAGAATAGAAAGCACGCAAACAGAAAAAGTGTTTGATCTTCCTCTCAAGACAGAAGCAAAGAGTAACCTTAATACATATTTTGGAAAGGGAAGACTTGCGACTAGCACAGGTGCAATCCGTCCTCGGCATTGGTATGAAGTAGAGCTTATTGTTCCGATAGAGATAACAACCGCAGATGGATATCCAAAACGGGATTCTGTCATTCAGGTCTATACTGACGACGGCTGGAAATTCAATTGCAAAATCCAAGGGGACTATGGAAAGAACTTCAGATCCGAAGGAGATCTGAAAACTCTCGGCCGATGGATAAAAGGTAGACTCGAAAGAGCAGGCTGTCTCAAGGTCGGTCAGCCGGTAACAGAAGAAGTGCTGCAAAAATACGGCAGGAATTCAATCTCTCTCAAGGGGACTAATGATCCAAACGTATGGCTGCTTGATTTTTCAAGATAAAACTTTATGGGAATATTTCTAGATAATTATTTAAAGAAAGTAAGACCGGATCTTGTCGATGCGCTTACAAAGAGTGCGGGAGAATTTGCTAAAAAGCACATAGACACTTTCGATCACAATAGCCATGTCTCGGGGCTTCTTTATGGACATGTGCAAAGCGGTAAGACAGGTCAGATGCTTGCAATTGCTGCAGCAGCCGCTGATCGCGGATTTAAGTTTTTTATACTCGTTACAACTGACAACGTCCTTCTCCATAAGCAAACGCTCGAGCGAGCGAAAGCCTCTCTCGGAGGATTCATGGCCGGCTTCAATGTGCTCGGCGAAACGGATGAAGAAGCCTTCCTCACTCGCGGTCTACAGATGCCCACTATGCTCGTGCTTAAGAAAAACTCGGGCGTTCTAAAAACTTGGGCAAATAATATTGCTACGAATCCTATTTATAAAGAGGAGCCACTCTTTCTCCTTGATGATGAAGCTGATGCATCTAGTTTGAATACCAAAATAAATCAGAATGATCAAAGCACCATTAACATGCTGCTTGAAAAGATAAACAAACAGTCTCCATCATCTATATATCTGCATGTTACTGCAACCCCCCAGTCTCTAGTGCTTCAAATCGAACTCTCAGGATGGAAGCCACAATATTCTTTCTACTTACCTCCAAACAAAGGGTATCTTGGCGGAGATTTCTTTTATGGCGAAGACTCAAAGAATCTCATTCAAACAGAGGACAATGAGCGCGACGACCTTCTTAAAGCTGAACATGTACCGATCGGTCTCCGAAAAGCTGTCCTTCATTTTTTGGTCGCAGCATCAGATCTATTCCTGACTAAAGAAAAACCTACTGCCAGCATGCTCATACATCCTGGGGTAAAAATCAGCGAACACTCAACAGTCAAAACAAAAGTTGAGAAATTTCTCGAGGGCGTAAAAAACGATCTCATTGCAAATTCTTCTACAATTGAATTTGATCTACGGGATGCGTGGCAAGAGCTCTCAAAAACAAAGAGTGACATAAAGCCCTTTAAAGAAATAATGACATTCCTTCGCTCAGATATGCCGAGCGTGAATATCACTGTCCTCAACTCAAAGACCCCTGAAGGATCGGTGTATGATAAAGGCCTCAACATCGTGATTGGAGGCAACACTCTGGGCCGTGGTGTTACGTTTCCAGGACTTCAGATCGTCTACTATTGCCGAAGCGCGAAAACACCGCAGGCGGACACTTCGTGGCAGCATGCTCGTATCTTCGGCTATGACCGCGACCTTGGACTCTGTCGCATTTTCAGTCCACAAGCTCTTATAAAACTTTTCCGAGAATTAAACGATGCCAACAATGCGTTGTTCGACACTCTAAGAGAAAAAGGTCCACAGGCAGTCAGTCTGCTCACTCCGAAAGGAACTCGTCCAACACGCATGAGTGTTGTACTCAAGGAGGATCTCATGGTTATTGCCGGAGGGGTAAACTATTTCCCGCTCAATCCGACACACTCAGGTCTTTCAGTTTTGGATGCAGAGCTCGGATCAAGAGATGAGGAGAGAGACATCTCGCTTGCTGAAGCAGAGAAGATGCTTCGACTCATCAGCGTAGAAAAAGAAGATCTTTGGAATCAACACTCATTTGCAGATTGTGTTGAGACTCTCAAGAAAAGTGAAAAATATAAATGCCGTTTGATCGTCCGGACAGAAAGAAGTATCAGTAAGGGGACAGGTACTTTACTGTCTCCTACAGATCGAGAAATCGGAAGCCATTTCAATGATCGGCTCGTACTCACAATGTATCGCCTCAAAGGAGAGGCAAGCAAGGGCTGGGAAGATCGTCCTCTGTGGGTCCCGAACATTAAATTTCCCGATGGCACCTATTTCTACTATCAACTAAAATAATATGGCAATCCCTCAATTTAAATATTTTATACTACCGTTTTTGCAACACCTCGCTGACAATAAAGAGCATTCAATGAAGGAGATGGAAGATGCTCTAGCCTCTCAATTTAACCTTACGGAAAACGAGCTTGCCGAGACGACGCCAAGTGGAAGAATGACCATAGTTAGTAATAGGGTAGGATGGTCAAAGACATATCTAAAGAAAGCGGCACTGATAGATGCTCCTAAAAAAGCCCTGTTTAAAATCACTCCGGCGGGTCAAAAGGTCCTGGCTGAGAAGCCAGAGGTAATTGATCCAAAATTTCTTAAACAATTTTCCTCTTTCAATGAATTTATTAATGGTTCTGAAGAATCAGATAAAAATGACAAGGTAGAAGAAAGTCTAGAAGAGCTCACTCCTGAAGAAACAATGGAAGCTGGATACGAAAGTATTACAAAGGAACTATATTCTGAACTTTTGAATCAGCTAAAAAGCAGCTCTCCGGCTTTTTTTGAGCAGGCTGTTATAGATTTGATGCTCGGTATGGGATATGGCGGGTCGAGGAAAGACGCTGGCCAAGCGATCGGAAGATCGGGCGATGAAGGTATAGATGGAGTTATTAAGGAAGACAAGCTCGGTTTAGATTTAATATACATACAAGCAAAGAGATGGAATGGTGCTTCCGTAGGCCGGCCAGATGTGCAAAGTTTCGTCGGGGCTCTTAATGGAAAATTTGCAAAGAAAGGTATTTTTATTACAACTTCAAGTTTTACAAAGGAGGCAATCGAATATGCACAAAGACTGGATAGCAAAGTGATACTTATTGATGGATGGCAGCTTGTCAAACTTATGACAGAACATAACATTGGAGTATCGACTGTCGCTACTTATGATATTAAAAAAGTTGATTCGGATTACTTCTTAGAGGAGTAATTCTATGTCTGCAAATAGCTTTTTGTAAGTCCTTTATTTTTATCAGTTGTCCTTCTTCTTGTTTATCACCATATCCAAACTTTGGATATTGATAATTTGGATAGACCATAGTACTATTATGGTTAAGTCAATCCAAACAAGAGAATACGCCTACTTTGTGGATAAACTAAGACAGGCTAGACTTGAGACTGGGCTGACCCAGGTGCAGGTAGCTAAAAAACTAAAGCGCCCTCAGTCCCATATCTCGAATATCGAATCCGGACAGCAAAGAGTTGATGTCGTCGAACTTCAAAGGTTTGCAAAATTGTACGGAAAGGATATTAGCTTTTTTATTAAATAAATTCATATGTTTTGCGAAAACTGCGGCACTAAAATAGAAGATAAGGCAGAATTCTGCCAAAATTGTGGTCGTAAGGTAGGTGCTTCTTCTCCAGCGCAAAACCATAAAAAAGTTGAGACTCCGGTAGTCATTCAGGCCGGAGATATTTTTTATAGTGAAGACTGGCGAAGAAAAAATGGTTTAGCGATAGCGTCACTTCCTTACTACGATGTAATGGTAGATAAGGAGTTTCTTTATATAATTACAATGCCAAAATATAGTGGCGCTACAACTGGTTTTATTTTAGGACTTATTGTGTTGAATATTCTCGGAGCATTTATTGGGTCATCAATGGGAAGCTCAAGCGATATGAAGAAGCGTAAGTGGTATAGAAATGCATGGGTTAATGCTGATCGACAGTTGACCACTCGAGAGTATGAACACGATATTTTTTTGAAGATACCACTAAAGGATTTGAAGAATCATATCGTTATCGCCAAAAAGAAGTTCACGATAAATCTCGAGGATAAGAAAATTACTTTAGCGAGAACGGCTGGTTCGTTCGGTATGAATTCTGGTAAAACAGAATTCGAGCGATTTACTAACACCATACAACCATATGTTTTGTAAAAATTGCGGCACAAAATCAGATGGCACAAAGAAATTCTGTACTAATTGCGGTGAGGCTTTTCCAACTGCTACAACCGCCGCAACCGCAGCTCCACGCGCGACCCGACCTCCTATGCCTAAAGAAAAGTGGACTGCAGGCAGGATTATCAAAACAGTAATAGCCGTAGTCTTTGTTGGGGGTTTGATTTTCTTAAAGTTTGGACTTAGTGCAATTAACTCAATCGATAATACGGCTGTTGAAACAAACAACAAAGCGTTAGACGCTTACAACTCAGGAAACAGCGATCAAGCGATTACACAATTTCAGCAAGCATCACAAGACGCTGTGACGAATACAAACAAGATCAATAGTTTAAAGAATCTTGCATATGTTTATTCTACTGAAGGAAAAGACGATCTAGCATTGAGTACCTTCAAAGAGGCGCTGGCATTAGCAAGTGCTGACTCAGTAGATTATTTCCTAATCTCTGGAGAGATTGCCGAGCTAGAAAATAAGCCTAATGCCGCTTTGATTGCTTACAACAAAGCATACGCAAAAGATCCCGCAGACTTCCAAGTGAATAACTCACTCTCGCTCTTCTATCTCGATCTTTACGACGTTCATCCTCAATATTCAGATTACGTTAAAGCATTAAGTTACGCACAAAAAGCGAATCAGACACAAAATGACAATATATCAAAGAAGAATCTTGCTCTTGCGTACTATTTCAATGAAAACTATACGCAGACGATTTCACTCTTGAGATCGTTAGATATAAGTAAAGAGCCTACATATGCTTATTACTTAGGACTAGCATATGCACAAACGGATGACAACGTTAATGCAAAATTCTATCTCAGGCAGGCAGTAGCGGGTGGAATGAAAGTGTCACAAGAGGTCCAGGATTATATAAACAATAATTAATATGTATTGCGAACACTGCGGACACAAATTAGAGCAAGGCCACAAATTCTGCACAAAGTGTGGCCTCTCAACTGTGCCTGGTCAGCCAAAGACTACCTCTGCACAACAGCCGGCATTACCCCTAAATGACAAGTGGTGGCATCGTCTTTTGAAAGTCCTGTACGTGGTTTCTTACTTGCCCCTCTTGATCATCATTCCCCTCGTCTGGAGCGAAAACAGCTATTCCTACTATGACGGCGATACAACAGGGGATGCATTCTGGTATTCGCTTTTGACCTTGGTAATTTATATGGCAATTGCGCGCCTGATTAAGATCGCAGTTCTGTATGTGGCTTTAGGTCGAAAGCCAGAATGGAAGAAAGAATTTAAGAGACTTTTTTAATATATGATCATCTTCGGCTGGGGATTCCAAACAATCAAAAATTTCGGTCCAGCTTTTCGCAGGCTCTGCGATCATTGTCATAACGAAGAGTACTGGATACTTACTCGAATAATGACGTGGTTCACTCTCTTTTTTATCCCCATTTTTCCATACGAAATAAAGCACCATTTGGCCTGCCCAATCTGTAAATACGGGCTAGTTCTCGATGGAGATCAGACCTCAAAAATAAAGCCTATCGCAGTGGCTAATCAGCTCCTTGTAGACGGCAAAATCACCCAGGATGAATATCAGGCTAGACTAGGCGAACCATCAATCCAGGCTGAGCCAGAGGCCATTTCAGAGGCCGTAGAAGCCAAGGTACTGCCTGAAGGCACGAAAGTACCCCTGGCTTACTGCGCAGGATGTGGAAATGGAGTTGTTGACGAATTAAAGTTCTGTGGCCATTGCGGAACAGCAGTAGCACCAAAATAGATATGTTCTGCAAATCTTGTGGGAATCAAATAGCCGACGGAATGAGATTCTGCACAAAATGTGGAAAGGGTGTTGAGTTGGAAAAAAGTCATAAAAAGTCAACAAAGTTTTTTACAAAGAAGAAGCTCATTATTTTTGGCATTATAGTTATAGTCCTCGCCGCAGCAATAGCTGCCTTCGCTTATTATGAAAAAGAAAACAATTCAATTTCAGCCACAGACAAAAAAGACCAAGAGATAGCATCCTCAGTAGTAAATATTTATTGCAATGGAAAGACTGACGAAGATTCATCTGGCGGCTCAGGCACTATTCTGACTGAGGAAGGACTGATTCTCACGAATGCACATATAATTCCTGAAGGAGCAGAAGATACTGTTAGCTGTCTCGTTATATTGCCCGACCCGACTAATGGCTCTCCTGATGAGATATACACTGCTTACCCAATCGTGGTTCCAGACCTAAGTGAAAAGTATGATCTAGCCTTTGTGAAAGTGGATGACGTTTTTTATGATCACGAAGAAGGTAAGGCTTACGGAGAGTATCCAAAAGTATTTCCTGCTTACGATCCAAATAAATATTGCAAAACAGGAGATGTGAAGCTCGGAGAGTCTGTCAGAATTTACGGATATCCAGCAATCAGTGGAGGTTATGCACTAACTATTACTGACGGTGTAGTGAGCAGTTTAATGCCGGACGAAGGTTTAATATTTACATCTGCAAAAATCAGCCACGGCAATTCAGGGGGTCTCGCAGTCGATCAATATGGATGCCGTATCGGAGTGCCGGCGATGGTCAATGGAGATGACTATGAGAGCTTAGGTATCATCATTTCTAACGATTTGATTTATGAATTTATTGATGAACTACAAAAACTTTATGATGATGAAAAATAAAATATTACTTGGTGCTGGCCTTTCGATCGCCTTCGTGGTCCTGAGTGTGGGGAGTTTTGGAATTTACAATGCAGTTTTCGGCGACTCAGGGGATGTTGCGTATGAGGACGAATATCAGTCATGCAATGTGCTTGGAATAAATCTTCATGGAATGCTTGCGACTTATATACCAGCACAGGGAAGCGCAGATGAGCCTGAAGAATATCAGGTTCAATACGGAGATGCGATAGGAAGCGAAGATGTCGTGTCTGCTATATGGGGAGCGAACCAGGACGATTCGATTAAGGCAATCATGATGGAAGTTGACTCTACTGGTGGGTATCCGGTAGCGGGAGAGGAAATAGCGAATGCTCTAAAGCAAAGTACGAAGCCAACTGTTGTTGTTATAAGACAAAGCGGACTCTCTGCCGCGTATTGGGCTTCGACTGGGGCAAAACAGATATTCGCGTCAAAAAATTCAGATGTTGGAAGTATCGGAGTGACAGCTTCATATCTCGAGGAACTCAGTAAGGATAAGAAATATATTCAACTCTCAAGCGGAAAGTTCAAAGACGCTGGAAGTCCAGAAAAGCCAATTACCAATGAAGAAAAAGAACTCATTATGCGTGACATCAAGATTACCCATGAAAATTTTATAGAAGCAGTTGTGGCCAACCGAAACATTCCTATCGAACAGGTAAGAGCAATCGCTGACGGGTCCTCGGTGCTTGGCGAGAAGGCAAGGGAATTAAAATTAATTGATCAGATAGGGGGCTGGATTGAAGCTGAAAAGTACATAGGGCAGCAAATCGGAGAGAAGCCAGAGGTATGTTGGTAGGTCAAGAAATAGTAAAGTTTGGTTAAAGAAATTCTCAAGAAAAGATAAAGAAAATCTAAAACATCCCCTTGATACCCGAAAATTGATATACTTAAGCCAATTATGATTCAAGAAGAAGAAAAAAACGGAATATGGGCAGAAATTGAGAAAAAGTCTCCTGACTTACTTGATGTTTTCATGTCCTTCAAAAATAAGGATGAACTCAAGGCTTTTTTCCGCGATCTTATGAGTGAACGTGACCTCCGTGAATTTGCAATGCGATGGGAAGTTGCAAAGAAACTTGACGCCGGTATTTCATTTTCTCAGATTCAAGAAGAAACAGGAGAATCCCCAGTGACCATCACAAAAATCAACCGATGGCTTAAAGAAGGATGCGGAGGCTACAAAATGATGATTGAGCGAATGAAAGGGAAGTAAACTAATTAGCAAACTCAATGGTAAAAAGTTAAACTAAGAACTGACCAGGCGGTCAGTTCTTTCATAACAATCAAACCAAAAGGAGGGTCCCATGCAATCAGTCCAACCGACTCGTCATGGGACCTACGTGGTAACCTATGACGTGGCAAGCCGTCTTCAGGCATTTCGCCCGAAGACTCTCACAATCCCGCGTGCGGACGATCAGTTGTTCGAGCGTTTTCACATGAGCCTGTTCACAGAGATCCAAAAGGCTCTGCCAGGTATCACGATCGATACGATCGAGATGAGCGAACTCAGACGCAAAATCTGGGAGCAAGTAGAGAGCCGTGTCACTGACCTCGGTCAGCAAGCAGTCCTCAGCACATGCCCAGAAATTGCCGACTTGAATCCAAAAAGCGAAGGTCTGCTCCTCAACATCAACCGGCTGTTCAATACAGACGGACAGTTGATTGGGCACGGTCCTCGTCCTGGGTTCGAGCCTCTTGAGAAGCAATACGGTGACTTAGCAAAGAGAATCGCTGATCGTTCTGTTGTCCTCATTGAAGACGGAGCATTCAGTGGTGGCACTCTTCGCTACGTTCTTCAGGAGCTGAACAGTCGTGGCATCACAGTCACTGCTATTATCATCGGCTTCTGCTGCACAAGGGCAAAGTTTGTCCTCGGTAATTTCTTCAAGGGTGAGCTCGTTATAGTGCATCCGATCGAGAACCTTCTCGACTGGATTCCCGACCATGACCTCATTACGTTCATCCCGAACTGCGGACGTGTCCTCGGTGAATCTACCGATCAAGGCTTCATGCCGGTCCGGAGTTCGGATGGCTTCAGCTACGCCTACCCTTACATTCTACCATTCGGCAAAATCGAGGAATGGGCGAGTTTGCCAATCGAAGGGGCTCGAGACTTATCGAGGGTTTGCTTGGAAACAAGCATCGAATTGTTCTGCCGTGTAGGGCCTAAAATGACGATCGGGGAGCTTTTGAGACTGAATCCAAGGGTGTCGATACCTATCGAGATCGGGGCTCGTGAGGCCATCCCGTCCTTGGATGTGGAAATCATCGGTTTCCTTGAAGGGGCCTTAAAAAGGGTGTAACAATCTGTCCTTTTTGCAATAACTTGTCGCATCACCTTCACGGGTGGTGCGACTTTTTCTCTTTCATTTTTTGAAACATCCTAAAAACCCTTATTCTGCTTGACTTTGAAGCTTTTTTCTTGCGGAAAACTTAGAACATACATTATCCTTCTTGACAATGGCATACCACTACACTAGAGTGTAGTGACAACTGAATAAGAATTCCATTGTCCCGAAAGGGATCAGCCGGCAACGGCAGATGCTAACAATGTGACTTTACCCAAGCACCATCTTGACTACACCCACCAAGGGTTAGTAAGATGAATAGGCATACCCGAAAGGGTATGATCCCTAGCTAGGGAATGGCCAAAGAACTAATAATTATTAGGCCACCAAAAGTCCACTTTGATTAGCATCTGGGTGGACTTTTTGGTTGGCCATAATATGAAATTTAGTGAAGCCATAGAAGAATTTAAAAACTGGAGAGGCTTCAAAGTCTCTGGCCAGACCGTGATCCGCTACGATGCGGTTCTCCGTATATTTTGTTTAACCTTCGGAGATCCAGATATCGAGCAGGTTCAAATCCACCACATCCTCCATTACATGAAAGAAATGGAGCGCTTGGGATGGAAGCGAAACGGTATAACAATAGTTGCCCTCGCATTGAGGAAGTTTTTTGAATACTACAATCTAAAAGGATATCGATGTGTGAATGAATCACTTATCCCGCTGCCGAAAAAGGAATTCAACATTCCTCGAGTTGCAAATGAAGATGATTTCAAGAAGATGGTAAAGGCGGTCCCGCGCGACAGCAATCCGAATAATATCCGCAACCTTGCACTCATCCACATGGTATGGGATTCATGGGCACGAGCAGGAGAGATTGTATCTCTCGATGAAGATGTTTTGAAATTCAATAAAGATCTTTCGGGCTCTGCAATCATAAGAACTGAAAAGTCGAGAGGTCGCCGGCCGATCCGTGAAATATTCTGGACGGCACAAACTGGAAAATACCTGAAGGCATGGCTGAAAAAGAAATCTGAGATTCAGGACAAGATGACTTTCGAGGATGAAGGGGCTGTCTTTACCTCTATCAGAAAATGCGCTGCATACGATGTGCGCGGAAAGCGAATGACCGGACGTGGAGTCTGCGAAGTGTTCCGCATGACATCGAATCGCGCAGGCTTGCCGACGATCTTCAATGCCCACTCGGCTCGCCATTATGGTGGTCGTAAGATTATTAAAGAGGGCGGTGCAAGTGCTGACGTTACTAACATCCTTGGACACTCGAACCTCGAGAGCTCACAATTCTATACAATGATGTGGGGAAATGATCTCAAAGAAAGATGGGAACTTTTTCAGAAAAATAATCCTGGGAATCCTAAACCTGATAAAGCGAGACTTAATAAAAATCTAAAGAGCATTGCAAGTATGGATAACATAGATAACGCAAAAGATGTCCTCGAGAATTTCATCGAGTATATGCAGAAAGGAAATGTCCCGTCGCATCATCAGTTCATAAATGCTCCCAAAAAGGCAACTGTTGTACGCACCCTAGGTGGTGGAAGATGGTCAAAATCATAATTCCTGCTTTTCGATTCAGAAAAATTGAATATGATACTAATCTATGGCCAATAAGCCCAACACAAAAAGAAATGACGAGATCGTCATGTTGCACGACTTCGACCCGATTCAGTATTCCTTTGCTAGTCTCGCAAACCGCTACACAAATAGCCGGACAGGGAAACCTTTATCAAGGTCAACGATCCATGAGATTTACATGCGAGAAAAAGCAAAAAGAGGGGACAAAAAAGCTCAATCTTCAGGCGTTGTAAAAGCCAAATATCCGAGCCTAAATACTTGTTAACAGGGCCCTTTTTGTTGCTTGCTATGTGTCAGGAGTTCGAGTAAAATTGCTGTGTAAGTCCTTTGACACCACACACTTCGCTCGCCTGCTGAGCTTCTGAGCCTTATCTCGGAATTTTAGCAGGTGAGCGGGCGAGGTTTTTTACTCGAGAAAGTGATACAATAAGCGCATGAAAAAGTCGAATCATCTGACATGGTACAGCAATGAACTAGGGTATACCCACACATTGGTACTCCACGTTATTGCTGCCGCATCCTACCTGCTTCCTGAAGAAGAAGGCAGACAAATGAGGATAAAAGCCGGCATTTGGTCAAACGGCAAAGACGGAAAGTAAAACGCTTAAAATCACAATATCGAAGAAAAAGCCTCGCTGAAAAGCGGGGCTTTTTGTATGCCTCGCAGCTCACCAAAAGGTCGAAATTATTAGCCAATAAACATTGTCCCGAAAGGGGTCGGTCCCGTACAAGACCAGATGCTAACAATGATGAAAATACTCAGACCGATGCGGGTTGTGACCTATCGGAGATATGGCATCCCAGCCGTAATCCTCGAAGGCAAATGGCTCACTGAAAAATACCGACTAAACATAGGCGATCTAGTCGATATCGATTATCAGCCTAAAGAGATTCGCTTCCAGAAGAATATCTCTCTAAGTAAAGAGCGACAGAAAAAGCTCAAAGAAAGAGAAGAAATTCGGAAACAGCGAATTCAAGAAAACCTAAATGAAGAAGCAAGAACAAATGAAAGCACTAGCGCGTGAGGCGCTAAAGCTAGTCAAGGATAAAGCGCCGGCAATAGTCGACGAACGGATCCTTGCTCACATGCTCGATGAGGTGGCCGAATTTACTGGCGACATTATGGGCAAACTAACGAACCTCGATGCGGAAAATGACAAGGCCATCACGATGGCACACGGCATCATCCGCGACGGATTGTTCAGTGAAATCAATGGGCAGATCAACAAGATCATGCTCGGTGAAGCAGACGAAAGAATTACTAAATTATTCGAGAAAAAATAAAAGACCCCCCGAAGGGAGCCTCTTATCAACAGATACATCGTATCAAAGACCTCTTCGTGGAGTCAATAGCTAAAAAACTATGACAACACAAACATTAGAAAGGAAGGTGGTCCCGATAGTGGCCGAAGAATCATTCTTTACCGAGATCGGAAACACAAAGCCCTACTTCAAGGCAGCTTTTGAAGGAGAGCCAGGCACAGGCAAAAGCTGGAGTGCAGCATTAGTAGCGATCGGTCTTCATAAGAAGATCGGAAGCACAAAGCCAATTGTTCTCATCGATACTGAGAAAGCATCAAAGTTTTTGGTCCCGCTTTTCAAGGAGAATGGAATCGAAGCGATGGTGCGCGAGACACACTCGCTCGCTGACTTAGTAACAGCAATGAAGCTCTGTGCGGATGGATATTCGGACATTGTAGTGATCGACAGTATCACTCACATCTGGATGGACTTCCAAGAGGCGTACAAGCGAAAGCTGAATCGCCAAACGTTCCAGATTCAGGATTGGATGGCAATCAAGTCTGACAGGAACAGAAACTTCTCGATCCCGATGGTTCAATCACCATTGCATATCATTGCAACCAGCCGAGTGTCAGACCGAATGGAGCAAGAAGTAGACGAGGATGGTCGCAAAGAATTTACCAAGACAGGAGTAAAGATGCAGGCTGAGAAAAACACCGCATACGAATTCGATGTCCTGGTATTGATGGAGTGACATGAACTCATCTCTCGCGCAAAGCATGAGGTATGGCGACAAGCGACGGTCCTCAAAGGTCGAGGCAATCTCCTCGATGGAAAGGTCTTCAAAAACCCAACCTACGAAGACTTTGCACCAGCAGTCGAAGCGGTCATTAAAGACCCTATAACAGCTCGCTTTAGCCCTGCAGGAAGGGATGCCGGCGAGCTGATCCGTACCGAAGAAGACAAGCGTAAGTGGGTCCTCGAAAGGAAGCGATGGCTTGAAGAGATCGAGGGTTACCTCAACACAAGGATCCATTCAGCATTGAAAATGTCACCAGTTCAATTTGCGCAAAAAATCGCTAAAAGTTATAATATCTAATACAAGGTTGGTGTTCTATGAAAGGGGTGCAGTACAATTTGTGTTTACTGGTTGGGCACCGCAGATTATTGAATGGCTTCAGCAAGATCAATTTAAATCAGAATTGCCAGTAGTTTCTAATGAAACACATTCTGAACTTTTTGTTCGGGTGAATAAAGCATACAGTAAAGAGGGACGTGTTTTTATTGAAACGAATGAATTTACTGTACATTCAGATGGCCCAGCGGGAGGAGGAAAAATTGTGTATTCTGATGTTCGTAAAACATTCCAGCTTTCAAAAAGTGTAATTATGACATTGCACGGAGAGACGATGAATACTAAAGATATAAAAGATTATTCGTATGCTTCGTATTCTTCATTTGAAGGTACTTTTTCAAATCAGCAGCCCATTGATGTGAAAAACAATACCGAGATTGTTGTTGATTATATTAACCGAAATATGCATAATCTATTTAATAGGGGGCTATTTAGTATTGAAGTAGAGGGGGGTGCTGTAAGGGTAATGGATAACGTCGCGTATGCAAATTAGATAGGCCCCGTGTTACAATTAATCCATGGAAAAAATATTAATTGCAGCCGATCATGCGGGGTTTGAGCTTAAATGTGAGTTAATGCCATTTATTCGCGATCTCGGGTATGAGGTGGTAGATTTTGGTGCGCCAGCTTTTGATGCAGAAGATGATTATCCAGATTATGTTATGCCCCTTGCACGTGACGTGTCAGCGAGTGGAGGATCACAAAAGGGAATTATTATCGGCGGTTCAGGACAAGGTGAAGCGATTGCCGCAAATAGGTTCCCCTATGCGCGCGCGGTGGTGTTTAATGGACAATACAAACCAGAAGATAATCGCGTCATTCCACATGAAATTATTACTTCGCGCGAGCATAATGACGCAAATATTCTTTCGCTCGGTGCGCGATTTCTTTCAGAAAAAGATGCAAAAGATGCAGTAGAAGTATGGCTCACCACAAAATTTACTGGTGACGAGCGTCACGGGCGCCGTATTAAAAAAATAGAAGAGTTTAAAAAATAAACCGCGCGCAAGAAGGCGTTATCGAAAATACTATGGTAGAAATTATTCCCGCAATTATGCCAACGAGTTTTAAATATCTTGAGGAAAAACTTTCTCAGGTTGCAACGCTCGTGCCACTTGTGCAGATCGATATTATGGACGGGCAGCTTACCCCAAAACGTACGTGGCCATATATAGGTATTGAGCTTGAGCGTACGTTTGTGCAGATTTTAAATGAGCAGGAAGGATTTCCATTTTGGAATGACGTGGATTTTGAAGCAGATCTTATGGTAAAAGAGCCCGAAAAAATATGGCGCGATTGGGTGACTGTTGGAGCGAAGCGCATCATTTTTCATTATGAATCTGTAGGTGATCCAAAAGCATTTTTGGAAGTTGTGCGAAAGAATGCTGTGGCAAAAGAGTCTCCTTTGTACACTGAGATTGGTTTTGCAATTAACGTAAGAACACCGATCGATGTACTCTTTCCGCTTATTGAAGATATCGATTTTGTTCAATTCATGGGTATTGCGAAGATCGGTTTTCAAGGAAGCGCGTTTGATGAATCTGTATTCGGAAAAATTTCTGATTTGCGGGCAAAGTATCCAGATCTTATAATAAGTGTTGACGGTGGAGTAAATAAAGAAACGGCACCAAAGCTTATAGGGGTGGGTGTAAATAGAATGGCGATTGGGTCGGCGATCTTTGGAACGGAGGATGTGGCTGTGGCTCTTGAAGAGTTTAAAAAAATGTTTACATAAAAATGTGCTCGATACGTGTATACTTTAACTATGACAGAACTCACTGACGAAAAAATAAAAGAATTACAGCTTCAAGCAAATAAAATTCGCCAGTCTATTATTACGATGCTTCTTGAGGCTGGATCGGGGCATACTGCGGGGCCTCTTGGTATGGCGGATATTTTTACCGCTCTTTATTTTCATATTTTGCATCACGATCCCAAAAATCCAAAAATGGAGGATCGCGATCGGCTCGTACTTTCAAATGGTCACATTTGCCCGGTAATGTACGCAACCATGGCGCATGCTGGATATTTTCCAGTCGATGAGCTTATGACATTGCGTAAATTCGGCTCTCGGTTGCAAGGTCACCCTCATCGAGAATATTTACCAATGCTTGAAACAAGTTCGGGTCCACTTGGCTCTGGTCTTTCTCAGGCTGTGGGTATGGCTTTAGCAGAGCGCATTGATCGAGGTCTCTCTACAAACAGATACACCTATTGTTTACTTAGTGATGGAGAATTAAATGAGGGTCAAATATGGGAAGCTGCAATGTTTGCAGGAAAAAATAAATTACGAAATCTAATTGCATTTATTGATAGAAATAATATTCAGATCGATGGTTTTACCGAAGACATTATGCCGCTTGAGCCTCTTGCGGATAAGTGGCGAGCATTTAATTGGCATGTGATCGAAATTGATGGACATAATTTTGAGGAAATTGTCGATGCGGTTAATAAGGCGAAAGCAATTTTTGAAAAACCTATTATAATTATTGCGCATACGATTCCAGGAAAAGATGTGCCTGTGTTTGAACGAAAATATGAATGGCATGGAAAACCGCCCAATAAAGAGGAGGCGGCTATGGCACTTTCGAAACTGCGCACGCTCGAAGGAAGAATTCAAAGTGAACATGAATAAATACATATGATAGATAACACATTAAACCCAAGTATATTTGATAAAGACGTCGAGCAAGTGCCGATTCGCAAAGGATATGGCGAAGGTTTGCTTGTTGCTGGTGAAGCGGACGTAAACGTTGTTGCTTTATGTGCTGATCTTACAGAATCAACACAAACACATCTTTTTGCAAAAAAATTTCCCGAACGTTTTATTCAAATGGGTGTGGCCGAGCAAAATCTTGCATCAGTAGCATCTGGTATGGCAGCTATGGGGAAAATTCCTTTCATTACTTCATACGCAATGTTTTCTCCAGGAAGAAATTGGGAGCAAATTCGAACAACAATTTGTTACAACAATCGGCCAGTAAAAATTGCCGGCTCGCATGCGGGTATTTCTGTGGGTCCTGACGGTGGAACTCATCAAGCAATAGAAGATCTTGCTATTACACGCGTGATTCCAAACATGGTTGTACTTTCACCATGCGATCATATAGAAGCAAAAAAAGCTACGATAGCGGCAGCACAAACAAAAACTCCTGTGTATATTCGTTTAGCTCGAGATAAAACACCTGCCATTACTACAAAAAAAACACCTTTTGAAATCGGGAAAGCTCAGATATTTTTTTCACCAGAAAAAGGAATTGCGCAGATTGGGATTATTGCAACAGGCGCATTAGTCCATAAAGCACTTGTCGTCGCCCGCGACTTTTCAGAAAAAGGTATTGCTGTTAAGGTACTTAATCTTTCCACCATTAAACCTCTTGATGAAGAAGCAATTATCGCTCTTGCAAAAGAAACAGGCGCACTCGTTACTGTAGAGGAGCATCAAATACGTGGTGGTATGGGTAGCGCGGTTGCAGAATGTATTACAAAACATCATCCAGTACCTATTGAATTTGTTGGTGTTGATGATGTATTTGGTCAATCAGGAACACCAGCAGAACTTATTGAACATTATGGCATGGGAGAAAAATCCATTGCTAGCGCAGTAAAAAAAGCAATTGAACGTAAAAAATAGTTTTATATGGATGACATACAACAAAAAAATAATTTGGGCGAAGGAAACTCAAGCGACATGTCAGATCCGATTTCAGAAGTAAGTTTGTCGGATCTGGAAAAATTTCTTAAGACATACGAGCTTCGTCATCTTAAATCAACAATTTTTGAAAGGTTTGCTATTCTAATTATTTCTGCCTCTGGATTTATTGCTGCACTTGCATGGGACGATGCTTTAAAGGCTTTTTTCAGGGAGTTTGTAGGTTTTTCTACTAATGCATCATCTAAATTTATATATGCACTTATTATTACTACGTTAGCAATTATTCTTTCCATAATTCTTGGTAAGAAAACTATACGAAAGAGAAAAAAGAATCTTGAGTAGAATTGTGTGGGTTTACATCTTTTTTGGTTTGTAATCTTCTGGTGCTTTGGCCAGGAACTCTTCGAGTGCTTTTTGTGTAAGTAATCCTTTTTGCGCACCAACTTGTTGAACCACAGACATGGAGTTTATTGGTCCCCACATAAGCGCAGTTTCGAGATTTTTACCTAGAGCAAGCGCTGCACAGACCGTAGAAGCGAATGCATCACCCGCACCCGTTCGCTCAAACGGTGGCTTTGGATCAGGATATGGTGGCATAAACCATGCGTCGGTTCCATCATATGCGTATGCGCCTTTTGGTCCGTCAGTAATACATACAATACGTGGACCACATGCATGCATTTTTGAAAGCAACTCTTTTATTTCTATGTGTTCATTCCTGATTCCTAAAATTCGTTTTGCTTCCTCAACGTTACAAAAGAAAAGTTCTGTACGTACGTAGAGCTCTTTGAGTTTTTCATACCCCAATTTCATTTGAAATGTTCCTGGTTGGAATCCCAGCTTTACGCTTGGATGTTTTTTTAGATATGCATCAATTTCTAGATGATATTCAAAAGAATTTGATGCAAGCGAGCTTAGGTATATCCACTTTGGTGGTTTTATGCCTGGAAATTTATATTTATATTCTTGATGTTTTACTAAAATAGTACGCTCATCTTCAAACCACAGTACATAGTGGTAGTTTGTCTCCATACCTCTATGAAAAGAAACGTATCGAGTTGATACGTGATTTCGTTTTAACTCAGTTACACAATCTTTTCCATTTTGATCGTTCCCAATATCTGAGACGAGGGCAGAACTAAGCCCAAGTCGTGCTGCAGATACGGCAGCATTGGCACTATTTCCCACAGCTTTAATTATCTCTACAAATTCGTACGGTATTTTTTCTGCAAAAGGCACACATAATTCACAACGTTCTCGGTTTACATCACAATTAACACTTGCGTCTTGTAATCTAATAAAGGCATCGGTGACCATGTCCCCAACAGCCATAAAATCTAATTGTTTGAACATGAAAAAAGTATATCATACCCGAAAATGGATATGGTACTATTATCTGTATGAAAATATTACGAGAAACAGTCGCGGAAGCGATGAAAAAGGGGGTTGCAGTTGGTCATTTTAATATTTCAAATCTTGAAGCGTTGTGGGGAATTTTTCATGCAGCACGAAAACTTAATGTGCCAGTAATTATCGGTGTATCAGAAGGTGAACGAGAATTTATCGGTGTACCTCAAGTAGTAGCTCTTGTAAAAAGTATTCAAGAACAACACCAATATCCACTATTTCTCAACGCAGATCACACGTATTCTTTTGAAAAAGTAAAAGAGGCGATTGACTCTGGTTTTGACTCGGTGATTGTTGATGGCGCCAAGCTTTCATTTGAAGAAAATGTTTTACTTACAAAACAATGTGTAGAGTATGCTCGTCAGTGTGGACGTGACGTGCTCGTAGAGGGAGAGCTTGGGTATATTGGCCAGTCTTCAAAGGTTCTTGACGAAGTGCCAGAGGGCGCCGCTCAGGGTGACGACATGCTTACAACAGCTATGCAAGCAAAAGATTTTGTAGTGGCAACGGGTGTGGATATGCTTGCACCAGCTGTAGGAAATATTCACGGCATGCTTCGTGATGGTGTGGATCCTCGACTCAATATAGAACGTGTGAAAGAAATTTCAGATGCTGTGGGTATACCACTCGTGCTTCATGGAGGCTCAGGAAATTCTCAAGAAGATTTTCAACATGCAATTACTGCTGGTGTGGGGATCGTACATATTAATACAGAAATTCGTGTAGCATTTCGGGATGCGTTGAGGCTATTTTTACAAGAAAATCTAGATGAGGTGGCCCCGTATAAAATTTTAAAACCAGCCATTGCTGCAGTAGAAAAGGTGGTAGATGCAAAACTTCGAACATTTAACAAAATAAATTAAGGCGTGTGCCGATAAACAGACATGAATCTAAAAGAAGAAATTCAAGCAATTATTGAAGGGGAATGCGCTAGTGATGAAGCGACATTGACACAGTATAGTCATGATGCAAGTTTACTTGAGGTAAGGCCGCAACTTGTTGTGTTTCCTAAACACTCAAAAGATATACAAGTGCTGACAAAATATGTAGCAGATAAAAAGGCGACTTATGATGTGGCACAAGAATCCGGTACCACTGATGGAGCGTCACTCTCTCTTACTGTTCGTGCGGCAGGTAGCTGTATGTCGGGTGGATCACTCAACGAGTCTATTATTGTTGATGTGTCAAAACATATGCGCGGTGTGCTTAGTTTTGAAGGAAATAGCGCGCGCGTGCTCCCGGGTACGTTTTATAGAGAGTTTGAGCCAGAAACACTAAAACGTAACCTTTTATTGCCGTGTTTCACGGCGTCTAAAAATTTATGCGCTCTTGGTGGAATGATTGGTAATAATGCCGCAGGAGAAAAAACACTTCGGTACGGAAAGATGGAAAATTTTATAGAAGAATTGAAGGTAGTTTTTGTAGATGGAAAGGAATATGTGGTGAAGCCCCTTTCTCGTAGTGAACTTGATGCAAAAATTGCTCAAGGTGATTTTGAGGGAAATTTGTACAAAGATTTATTTGAACTCATTGTAAAAAATGAGTCGATGATTCATGGTGCGAAACCACAAGTCTCAAAAAATTCTGCTGGCTATTATTTGTGGAACGTTTGGAATGGCGCCACATTTGACCTCACCCGACTCATCGTGGGCTCTCAAGGTACGCTTGGTATAGTTACTGAAGCAAAACTTCGTCTTGTGCCAGTAGAAAAATATTCAAAACTGTTTGTTGTATTTTTGCGAGACCTCACACATCTCGGTGATCTTGTAAAAGAAATTCTTACACTTAATCCAGAGACCGTAGAATCATACGATGATAGCACCATGAAACTTGCGATTCGTTTCTTGCCGGAAATGCTTCGTACCATGAAAACAGGAAGTTTTTTGAAACTGATGTTTAGTTTTATTCCAGAAGTATTTATGATGCTCACGGGTGGAATTCCTAAACTCATTGTACTTGTTGAATTTAGTGGGAATAATGAGGCTGAAATTGAGACAAAAATGAAAGCACTTCGAAACAAAATCGCTCATTTTAAATTTACAATGAGGGCGACGAAATCTATGTCTGAATCAGAAAAATACTGGACGATTCGACGCGAAAGTTTTAATTTGCTTCGAAAACATGTTGCGGGTATGCGTACAGCTCCATTTGTTGATGATGTGGTGGTGCGCCCTGAATTTTTACCAGAATTTTTACCGAAGATGCGTGCGATATTAGATTCTTACAAACTCGTATATACCATTGCTGGTCATGCAGGAAATGGAAATTTTCATATCATTCCTCTTATGGATATGAAAAGACAAGAAAATCATGATCTGATAGCACGTGTCTCCGAGGAAATTTTTGATTTGGTGGTTTCTTTTAAAGGTTCACTTTCTGGCGAGCACAACGACGGAATTATTCGTACACCATACCTTGAAAAAATGTATGGCCCTCAGGTGTGTGATCTTTTTAGGCAAACTAAAGAATTATTTGATCCGCTCTATATTCTTAATCCAGGTAAAAAGGTTGGGGGTAGTATTGAATACACAACAAAGCATCTTGCTCGGGGTTAAGGCTTAAGAATGCTAAGTAAAGCTCAATAGGGGCCGTCCCCATTGATTTTTTACTCGCTCTATATATAATGGTTTGATGCTTAGTTTAAAGATAGAAACACGAGACAAAAAAGCGAACCTCTCAGTTTTGCGAAAAAAAGGTTTTATTCCTGCTGTTTTTTATGGCAAAAAAGAGGAATCAACAGCAGTTTCAGTCAACTTCGTTGATTTTACTAAGGTATGGAAAAAAGCTGGAGAATCAAGCGTTGTGGTGCTTAAACAAGACAGTGGCGAAGAACTCGAGGCACTTATTCATTATGTTGATCTAAACCCAGTAACAGACGCTCCTCGCCATGCTGATTTTTATGTTTTTGAGAAAGGTCATAAGATTGAGGTTGACGTACCTCTTGAATTTATTGGTATTGCTCCTGCAGTGAAAGATCTCGGTGGTATACTCGTCAAAGTATTAAGAGAGTTGAAGATTGAGGCTGTTCCCAAAGATCTACCTTATGAAATTACTGTAGACGTATCTTCTCTCTCTACATTTGATAGTCAAATACTTGCAAAAGATATTGTTCTCCCTGCCGGTGTTTCTCTTGTTGAGGCTCCTGAAGAAGTGGTTGTGCTTGTTTCTCAAGCTAAGGAGGATGTTGAAGAAGAATCAGCTCCTATTGATCTTTCTGCAATTGAAGTAGAGAAGAAAGGAAAGAAAGATGAGGAAGAAGGAGAGGTTGCACCAGAAGAAAAGTAGATAACACAGACTGTTGTTTTTTGAATCGTGTTTTTAATACCTATTTTTCGTTTGTATTTATGCGCACACTTACATTTTTAATTTGTATACTCAGTATTTCAGTTTTTGTTGGTGAGCATGTAATTCCTCCCTTTCAACCCGTTTTAGTGTTTGCTGATGAACAAGATGATGCCGAAGCACTTATTACAGCTCGTGAAGCACAACTAAAATCTGAACTTGCTCAGACAGAAAAAGAAATTGCAGAATGGCGAGCGGTGCTACAAAATAAACAAAGTGAATCGGCTTCTCTTGAACGTGACGCCGCTATTTTAAATGCAAAAATTCAAAAGGCAAAACTTGTCATTAAAGCACGCAATCTCGCAATAGAACGACTCGAAAAAGATATTACAGAAAAAGAAAAGAACATTGAAACGTTATCTGATAAAATTGATCGTAGTCGAGAGTCACTATCTCAAATTCTTCGAAAAACAAATGAAATTGGCTCTTATTCTGTTGTAGAGATGGTGTTGTCTAAGGATGATTTGTCAAACTTTTTTGCAGATTTAGATTCATTCGATACGATAAAAGCATCTTTGCGCGATTCTCTTTTAGAAATACGAGATACTAAAAATAAGACAGAACAGGAAAAAAATACATTGGCGGTAAAACAAGATGAGGAAGTAAATACGAAAGTGGCGGTAGAGATAGAAAAGAAAAAGGTTGAAGTAAATGAGGCAGAAAAGAAACGCTTGCTTACTATTAGTAAAACTCAGGAAAAAACGTATGAGCAGGTGGTGAAAGATAGAGAACGAAAAGCTGCAGAAATTCGTTCGGCTCTTTTTGCCCTTCGTGATACAGCAGCAATTCCTTTTGGTACTGCTCTTGCCTATGCAAATCAAGTATCTAAAAAGACAGGTGTGCGACCCGCATTTATTCTTGCAATTTTAACGCAAGAAACAAATCTTGGAAAAAATGTTGGTACATGTAATCGACCGCAAGATCCTCCTTCTAAGCACTGGAAACAAATCATGCCCGGACCAGAAGATATTGCAAAAAAACTTTCAAAACGTGATGACGAAAGTGCGTATTTAAGAATTATAAATAAGCTTGGCTTTGATCCAGAATCCATGCCGCTTTCATGTCCGTGGGGTAATGGTTGGGGAGGAGCTATGGGCCCTGCTCAATTTATTCCTACCACATGGGAGAGTTATGAGACGAAGATCGCAACAGCGCTTGGAAAGAAAGCTGCAAATCCATGGGAACCTCTGGATGCATTTATGGCATCAGGAATTTATTTAAGTGAACTCGGAGCGGGCGCAGCGACTTATACAGCAGAACGAACAGCAGCGCTTAAATATTATTCTGGTGGAAATTGGATGAATCCAGCGAACGCTTTTTATGGCAACCAGGTAATGGCAAAAGCTCAAAATATTCAGCTCACTATGATCGACCCTCTTGAGAATATGTAATATATTTTTTTATATGAAGGCAGTTATTTTAGTTGCAGGAAGGGGTACTCGTATGGGCGATCTTACCAAAGATACTCCCAAGCCAATGCTCATGATTGGTGAAAAAAATCTTATAGAGTATAAAATCGATGTATTGCCTGAAGCGGTTGATGAGGTTATTTTAATAATTGGATATTTGGGGCACATAATTCGTGAGTATTTCGGTGATGCGTACGAAGGAAGAAAAATTACTTACGTAGAAGTAGAACCGTTTGGTACAGCATATGCTCTGTGGCAGGCTCGACACTTACTCACTGAGCGCTTCCTTCTATTAAATGGTGACGATTTATATACACGAAAAGATATTGCAGAGTGTATGAAATATGATCAAGCCGCACTTGTATTTGAATTACACAGACCAATGGCTGGTGGAAAAATGATTTTGAAAGATGGTTTTGTTGAAGATATTCTGGAGGGCGCTCACTCAGATGGAGGTCTAATTTCAACTGGTTTTTTCATATTCTCGCCCCATATATTTGATTACCCACTTCAAAAAATGCCTGGTCGTGAAGAGTGGGGAATTCCCCCTACGATAGTACCAATGTTGCCTGAATTTGGAATACATGCAGTTTCTGCAACAGCGTGGAAGCAGATAAGTGCCAAGGAAGACCTGCAGATGTCCCCCGAACAGGTCCTCGTTTTTTCCGCGTAAATACATTCTTTCATTTGCAAAAAAAGAGCATTATTGGTATAGTTGTGCCCATGAAAAAAGACTTACATCCTATATATTTTACAGAGGCACATGCAGTATGCGCTTGTGGCAATAAATTTACTGTCGGTTCTACTAAAGAGAAAATTGAGGTTGAAATTTGTAGTGCATGTCATCCTTTCTATACTGGTACCGAAAAGGTACTTGATGCAGCTGGACGTGTAGAAAAATTTAAATCTCGACGATCAAAAGCAGAAGCACTTCCTACGAAAGAAAAAAAGGCTGAAAAAGCAAAAACCAAGGTCAAAGATGAAGTAAAAGCAAAAGCCGAAACTAAAACTGAAGAAAGAGTTGGGGAAAAGATTGAGGCGTAACGTAATCAACAAAAAAAGCTTCCTTACCCAAGCATTACGCTAATTGGCTCGGGGGTTTTTTTGTTTAGAGCCCACATATCGATTCTTTGCTATCATAAAAGTAACAAACATGGATCTCCCAAAATACAAAGACAATATAAAAACGAGTTATCTCGCCGATCACTATCAAAATCTTTTAAAAGAAGAAGAGGGTGTTTTGATTATGTCAAAAGATCCAGCTATGGGCGAGCTTGCTCTAGAAGAACTTGCACATATTCAGGTTCAAAAAGAGACTCTTATAAAACAAATGGATGAGATTATTGCGGTAGATCAAAAAGAAATTGAATTTCCTAATGAAATAGTTCTTGAGGTGCGTGCTGGGGCGGGGGGCGATGAAGCATCCCTTTTCGCTGAAGAGCTTGCAGAAATGTATGAAAAATATGCAGTAAAGTGTGGCTGGAGTTTTAGAAAAATTGATGAATCAAAGAGCACACTTGGTGGATATAAAGAAGCATCTTTTGAGCTTCGAGGACGAGATGTGTATAAAGATCTGCGCTTTGAAACGGGAGTGCACCGGATTCAGCGTGTGCCTGCTACTGAGAAAATGGGCCGTGTACATACATCTACTGCATCGATAGCTATTATGCCCATGCGCAAGGAAGTACATGTTGAGATTAATCCCGTCGATCTTGAAATAGAATTTTCACGTTCGGGGGGCGCTGGTGGACAAAACGTAAACAAAGTTGAAACTGCAGTACGCATTATTCATAAGCCAAGTGGTATCGATGTACGTTCTACTGCCGAGCGTAGTCAGCTTAAAAATCGAGAAAAGGCTATGAGTATTTTAGCGGCAAAACTTGAAATGCTTGCACAGGAAGAGGCTGCTAAAAAATTATCGAGTGATAGAAAGGGGCAGATTGGTACAGCCGATCGTTCAGAGAAGATTCGAACATACAATATTTTACAAGACCGTATCACTGATCATCGGGTAAAAAAAACATGGCACAATATCGATCAGATTTTTCTTGGGAATCTCGATTCAATTATTGAAGCATGTCACCAGTACGGCGAAGGTGGAGTTGTTGGAACCGACGAAGAGGCTACTGATTAAACTCCAGACTAGTCTTAAGTGAGCGCTATAGAATCTATTGCACTTACACACATAATCTGGTACACTCTTTCTTACTTATGGAAGCACAAAAAATGACCCAAAACACGATTGAAAACCTCTTTAAAAATGGTGCTCATTTTGCGTATACAAAGTCACGCCGTCATCCGTCTGCAAAACCATTTATTTTTGGAGTAAAGAATAAGGTTGAAATTTTTGATCTTGAAAAAACACAAGAACAGCTTGAAAAAGCAAAGACACTTATTCGTTCTGTGGCTGCGGCGGGGGGAATGATGCTTATGGTTGGAGGAAAAAGTGAAGCAAAAGAGGTGATTGCTCACGCAGCATCTTCACTCGGCCAGCCGTATGTTGCTGGGCGCTGGATTGGTGGCTCACTTACAAATTTTTCTGAAATTCGAAAAAGAATCGTAAAGCTTGAAACACTTATTGCGCAGAAAGAAAAAGGTGAGCTTGCAAAATATACAAAAAAAGAACGTCTTCTTATCGATCGAGAAATAGAAAAACTTCAAGATCGTTTTTCTGGTCTTGTACCAATGAAAGAAATTCCTAAGGTTCTTTTTATTGTTGACTCAAAGCGTGAACATATCGCTGTTGCGGAAGCAAAAAAGAATGGCTTGAAAATCGTGAGTCTTTCTGGTTCAGATTGTGATCTTTCAGAAGTAGATTGCGCAATTCCTGCAAATGACGTATCAATGCACAGTATCGGATATATTGTGGGTGAAATTGCTGCTGCATATAAAGAAGGAAAAGTTGTACCAAAAGAGTAAATGTTTCCTGTACGTGTTCTTTTCGTTAATCATTTTTTAGTTTTATGGAAATTACAACAAATCAAATTAAGGATCTACGAGATAAGACGGGTGTATCAGTAATGCAGTGTAAAAGAGCACTTGAAGAAGCCGAAGGTAACATGGATAAAGCCCTCCTTATTCTTCAAAAGAATAGTAAATCATCTGCGCTTAAAAAAACGGATCGAACTCTTGGTTCAGGTGTAGTGCAATCCTATGTTCATTCAACAAATTCAGTTGGCGCTCTTGTTGAGCTTTTCTGTGAGACTGATTTTGTTGCTAAAAATGAGGAATTTAAGGTGCTTGCATATGAAATTGCAATGCATGTAGCCGCAACAAATCCTCAGTATCTTTCTATGGAAGATATACCCACTCAAGCTCGCGCTACCGCTCTCGATTTATTTCAAAAAGAAGTTGAGGGAAAGCCCGAGGATCTGAAAGAAAAGATTTTGGAGGGTAAGCTGAATGCATATTTTGCAGAAAGAACATTACTTGATCAACCATTTATTAAAAACCCAGACTTGACGATTCGAAATTTAGTTGAGGGCGCAGTGCAGAAGTTTGGAGAAAAAACACAGGTTGGTCGGTTCGCGCGGTTTTCTGTTCTTGAGAAATAAAGAAAAAGTATGATTTTTTCAATTTTTGCGGTATCGTTATGTGTGTGCTTGTGCATGATCGGTACGCGATTACTTGAAATGAGACGACAAAGGACGTTTGGAGTAACAGAGTTCCTTAATACGTTTGATGAGCGTTTGGAAGCAAAATTTCATACGCTAGTTTTCTTTGTGAATAAAAAAAAGCAGGAGGCTCTTTTTTTTATCACACATCATGTACCATTCCATGCGTGGAATAAAGCACATCACCTCACTGGTGGTTTACGTAAGCGATATGAAAAGATTGAACGTACAGTGCGCGGTAAAAATATGTTGCACAGTACAGGAGAAGCATCGGTATTTATGAAACACATCTCTGAGTATAAGCACAAGAAGTCTGGTTTGAGAAAATAACATACGCCACCTTAGCTCAGTTGGTAGAGCAGCCGTTTTGTAAACGGCAGGTCGTCAGTTCAAGCCTGACAGGTGGCTCCAGAATTAGAGATTGAGGTTTTGTTTTGTAAGGTATTATTCTATGGTAGACGCGCACCACCCCTTTAAACCACCCCATATCGGTAAAGCAACAGAACTTTCTGGAGGAGACAGACTACTGTATCGACTCCTTGAAATACTTCCAGGTTTTTTATCGTGGGGTACTATTTTAGGGGCAATTTTTTTGTCTTATTTTAATCCAGTTCTCGCTGCCATTTCTATCATCATTTTTGATTTTTATTGGCTACTTAAAACAGTATACCTTTCTATTTATTTGCGTCACAACTGGAGACGTATGAAACACAATATGGCGCTTGATTGGATGGTTATGCTTTCGAATTTAAAATACGAACACATTGTTCATCTTGTAATTTTGCCATATTACAAAGAGTCGGCAGAGGTTATAGAAAAAACCTTTGAAGCTCTTGTTGATGCACGGTATGACAAGAAGAAAATTGCCGTAGTGCTTGCAGCAGAGGAGCGTGCAGGGGAACAAGCACAAGAAATTGCGCAGTATATACAAAAAAAATATGCACATCTGTTTGGTCATTTTTATATCACAACGCATCCCCACAATATTGCTGGTGAAATTATTGGTAAGGGTTCAAATATTGCATATGCAATTGAGCAAGCGCGCATTTCTTTGCTTGATGCGTACCAAATACAGTACGAAGATGTGATGGTGTCTGCATTTGATATGGATACGGTTGTATACAAAGATTATTTCCTATGTATCACATGGCACTTCCTGACAGCAGAAAATCCATATCGTGTTTCATTCCAACCAGTTCCACTGTACAACAATAATATGTGGGAGGCACCAGCACTTTCTCGAGTGGTAGCTACATCGGGTACATTTTGGCAGATGATTCAGCAGGAGCGACCAGAAAAACTCGCAACATTTTCTTCTCATGCGGTAAGTTTTAAGACGCTGTATGAAATAGGGTACTGGCAAAAAAATATGGTGTCTGAAGATTCACGTATTTTTTGGAATGCATTTCTTGCGTATGATGGAAACTATTCAGTGGTTCCAATTTCATATCCTATTTCAATGGACGCAAATCTCGCTCCGACATTGTGGCAGACTATAAAAAATATTTATAAGCAGCAGCGTCGATGGGGTTGGGGTGTTGAAAACGTTCCCTACATTCTTTTTGGAATGATAAAAAACCCACACATTTCTTTCTGGAAAAAAATCAAAGTGAGCTTCGTTCAACTCGAAGGTTTTTGGTCACTCGCAACAAACCCAATTCTTATTTTTCTTATAGGGTGGCTTCCACTTTTAATCGGTGGGGGAGAATTTAATACAACAATTTTATCGTATAATCTTCCAATAATCACTCGCAACTTAATGATACTTGCTATGGCTGGTTTAGTAATGTCTGCAATTATTTCTTTAACTTTCTTACCTAAGCGACCGTCATATGTTGGGGGGCATAAAAGATTATTTATGGTATTGCAATGGTTTTTTGTACCAATCACTGTCATTTTTTTGGGTTCAGTTCCCGGACTTGAAGCGCAAACACGGCTTATGTTTGGAAAATATATGGGTTTTTGGGTTACGCCAAAGCATCGTATTCACAGCTAGGCTCTGTGGTATAGTATTTCTATGAGACCCATGGTTCATAAAAAAAGAGCGTTGTATTTTATTTCTTTTGCGGTTGTTTTTATTGTGGTAATTCCTTTTATTATTCTCTATTCGCTTGGGTATCGATTTACAAAAGAATACGGCCTTGATGAACGCGGTGGTATTTATGTGTTTGTATCAGAACCCGGGTCACAGATTTTTATCGATGATACATTAGAAAAAGTAACGGGCACGTTTCAGAAAGAATTATTTTTACAAAATTTAAAGCCTCAATCATATCGTGTGCTCGTGTCGCACGAAGATTTTTGGCCGTGGGCAAAAGAGGTGGACGTATATGAACGAGAAGTTTCGGCGCTGTTTCCTTTTTTGGTTCCGAAAGATATTGTGATGCGCGATATTATACAAGCGACTACGACTGCGATTACAACTAAAACTGCAACATTAGTACATACAAAATCTGAGTATGAAAAAGTATTGGAATTTTTTACGTCGCCGATAGTTGTGGGTGCAACCGCCCCAGCAACCGCCCCAGCAACCGCCCCAGCAACTACTTCAGCAACTTCTACTATTGGGGCACGTGAGAGGAAAAATATGCGTATTTGGAGCGAGGGAAATCAGGTTTTTGCTGAGTGGATGGGATCATCCGATAGAACCCCCCCTTATTTCTGTAAGGTGCGAGTGTGTGAACCTTTACTTGTAGTATTTTCAGCCGCTGACGAAATTCGTTCCGTTGATTTTTATCCTGGACGTGAAGATGCAGTGATTATTTCAGTACGTGATGGAATATTTGCACTTGAAATAGATACGCGCACGTACCATAATTTTTACCCACTCTACAAAGGAGTGACACCCGAGGTTCGAGTTGAGGATGGTGAAGTGTATGTAAAAGATGGTACATTTTTCGTAGAGCTTATAGATTTATAGAATATGGAAAATACTCAAGAAAATAAAAAAGGACATCTTCACCCATTAAGTATCATTACCAAAGATATCGTGCATATTTTTGCTGAACTTGGTTTTACGGTTGCACATGGTCCTGAAATTGAAAATGAATATCATAACTTCGACGCGCTCAATATTCCTTCGTATCATCCAGCGCGTGACATGTGGGATACATTTTGGTTGAAACCAGCGCATACACGCAAACTATTGCGCACACATACATCACCCGTGCAGGTGCGTCATATGGAGAAAAACAGCCCACCAATACGCATTATTGCCCCAGGGAAAGTTTTTCGTCACGAAGCTACAGACGCCACACATGAGGCGCAGTTTTATCAGATTGAGGGGTTGATGGTAGACACCAATGTATCTCTTGCGCACTTAAAGTGGATTCTTGAAACATTTTTTAGAAAACTTTTTTCTCAGACGGTTTCTGTGCGTTTTCGACCAAGCTATTTTCCATTCGTTGAGCCGGGAGTAGAAATAGACATGTCATGTTTTAAATGCGGGGGCAGTGGATGCTCTGTGTGTAAACAGACGGGTTGGATTGAAATTATGGGAGCAGGAATGGTTCACCCACATGTACTTACATCAGTAGGTATCGATCCTGAAATATATAAAGGTTTTGCTTTCGGTGGTGGAATCGACCGCTTAGTACTTCTTAAATATGGTATCGAAGACATTCGACTACTTTATAGCGGCGATCTTCGTCTCACTAATCAATTTTAGATATGAAAGTTTCATATACATGGCTTCAAGAATATTTTAAAGAAAAGCTTCCACCAGCTCAGGAACTCGCTCAGCTTTTTACAATGTACGCGTTTGAAGTTGAATCAGTTGAGAAAAAAGATTCTGATCATATTTTTGATGTAAAAATTTTACCAAACCGAGCGCACGATTGTTTGTCACATCGAGGAATTGCGCGTGAAATCGGCACATTGCTTTCATTAAAGCTTCTCGCAGAGCAAAAAGAGCATTCTCATACATCATACAAGAGCTCTTCTTGTGTAATAGAAACAGAAAAAAAAGAATTGAGCAATAGGCAGAGCGCAGCAATTATTCGTGGAGTATCGGTGAAAAAAAGCCCTGCATGGCTCGCTCATCGTTTGGAAGCACTTGGTCAAAAATCAATAAACAATATTGTTGATGCAACAAATTACGTGATGTTTTCAATAGGCCAACCGATTCATGCATTTGATTTGGCGCATATTCATCAAAAAGATGGTATCTACAGACTTGTCATTAGAGATTCAAAAGAAGGGGAAGTCCTGGAGGTTTTAGGTGGTCAAGAATGCACACTACCCCAAGGAGTCATACTTATTTCAGATGAAAATGTTGGGCGTGATGCAATTCTTGATATATCTGGCATACTCGGTAGTACGCGCACGGAGGTTACTGAAAAAACAACCGACCTATTAATTTTGTCTGCGAATTTTAATCCAGTAAAAATTAGAACAGCTGCAAAAAAACTTGGGTTGCGTACTGAGGCGTCGGTTCGTTTTGAAAACGGCATTACAACAGAACTAACCATGGAGGGTTTGCAAGATGTTTGCCGACTCATTGTAGATATTGCCGGAGGAAATATTGAAGCGATCGTTGATATTCAAAATACTCCTTATGAGGAGCGCACAATCACACTTGCATTTTCAGATATTGAAGCATTGCTTGGGTTTTCAATTGAAAGAAAGCAGATAACAAGTATTTTGCGAAAGATAGGCTGTACCGTGCACGAAGATGGAGAAAACTGTAAGGTGACTGTTCCTGCAGGGCGTCTTGATATGGCGATAAAAGAAGATGTAATTGAAGAGATTGGTCGGGTGTATGGTTTTTTTAATGTTCCACCACGTGAACCTAAAATGCATACACAAAAAGTAGTCCAGAGCCCGCAGACTATATGTGTTGAATCTGTTGCGCGTGCACTTGTCGACGATGGGTTTGACGAAGTATACACGTATACGTTTCGAGACAAAGGATATGTTGAATTGCAAAATCCGATCGCACGAGATAAGAATTTTTTTAGGCAAACGTTAATTACAGGAATACAGGAGAGTTTGGTATTAAACACACATAACGCTCTATTACTTGGATTGTATGATGCTGTGAAGATTTTTGAAATTGGAACAGTGTGTAGTGGAGAAGGGGAATACACAGCATTATGTATTGGTATTGTACCGGTTAAAAAAGTCAAAAATACGGATGAATTTATTGATTCTATGTGCGTAGAAGCGATTGAGGCGGTTGGGCGTGCACTTGGTATTACAATTGAAAATAAAAAACACAATAACGGTGTGTGGGAGATAAATCTCAGCGAATGTTTTAAGCGTGCGCCGGCTACAGACAAAATAGGACATGTGCTCACTTCACCCACTGATGTCGATCAAAAATATACCGTTGGTGAGTATGTAAAGTATAAAAAAATATCTCCATATCCATTTATGCTTCGCGATATTGCCATTTTTGTTCCTGAGGGTGTATCTGATAGTGATGTGTCAGATCTTATTACAAAAGAAGGGGGGGAATTATTGGTGTCACAAACGCTTTTTAATATATTTAATAAAACAACTCCCGATGGAGTTTCAAAGACGTCGTATGCGTATAAATTGGTGTTTCAGTCACAGGAGCGAACTCTTTCTAATGATGAGATTACTATAATTATGCAAAAGGTAACTAATGCGATGAATTCAAAAGATGGGTGGCAGGTGAGGTAGAAATTTACTTCTCGATAAAGGAGACAGTGTTTCAGGAAAAATTTTATAAACAAGAACCTCCGCAACACAGTGTCGTGGGGGTTGATCTTTCTCGGGGGGCTCGCGGAGGTCGATTCACTTCCCGTGTATCGGGCTATAGTCCCGATACACACTGTCAGTGTAGACCTCACCGTTGATGACAACGACTGCGTTCTTCTGGAACATTAGACGGCTCCATTTCCGTGCTATGTGATCGTGGTTGCGCTCTTCGGGGCGCCAAACCGTACTTTTCCCCACGATGATCACGTTTCTAAATATTTTGTCAAGCATTTTACACGATGAAAGAGGTGTTTTCAAGTACGTATACACATTGTTTTTTTGGGGCGTTTTTGTTAAAATAAGCCTATAAAATAATACTTTTTATGGCAAAAGACGAAAAAAAAGGAGGATATACAGCCGAAGCAATTTCAGTATTGGAAGGTTTGGAGCCAGTGCGAAAGCGTCCTGGAATGTACATTGGCACCACTGGTCCCGATGGTTTTCACCATCTTGTCACAGAAATTTTTGACAACTCTCGTGATGAGGCGATGGGAGGCCATGCAAATAATATTGAAATCGTATTACTTCCATCCAATAGAGTGCGTGTAACAGATAACGGTCGTGGTATTCCAGTCGACATTCATAAACAAACAAAAGTATCAGCACTCGAGACGATTATGACAACCCTTCATGCTGGAGGAAAATTTGGTGGCGAAGGATACAAAGTTTCTGGGGGTCTTCACGGAGTAGGAGCATCGGTGGTAAATGCACTTTCTATTTACACAAAAGCAGAAATTCATAAAGATGGTGGATACTACGTTCAAGAATACAAACAAGGAAAGAAAAAAGCAGCCGTAAAAAAAGTCGCTACTTCAAAGAAGAGCGGAACCATCATTACATTTGAGCCAGATGAAGAAATTTTTGGAAAACAATCTTTTGATTTTAGTCGGATTGTAAGTCATATGCGTCAGCAAGCGTATCTCGTGAAAGGGTTACGGATTTCTGTAATAGATGCGCGTGTATACACAAAAGAAATTTCTGACGATGTATTTTATTTTGCTGAGCTTGGAGTGGATGCGCCGTCGCAGACATTCTATTTTGAAGGAGGTATTCTTTCGATGGTGAAATTTTACAATCAAACATTTAAGTCGATACATAAAAATATTTTTTACATTGAAAAACCAACCAATGAATATGAATCAGTAGAAGTGTCGCTTCAATACGTTGATGATATGTCAAGCAGAATTCTTTCTTTTGCAAACAATATCTATACATCAGAAGGAGGAACGCATACAACTGGTTTTAAAACTGCTCTTACTCGTACGCTCAATACTTATGCTCGAAAAAATAATATTGTAAAAGAAAGCGAAGATAATTTTACAGGAGAAGACGTACTCGAAGGTTTAACTGCTATTGTGTCGATAAAATTGCGGGACATTCAATTTGAAGGACAAACTAAATCAAAGCTTGGTACCGTAGAGGCGCGTGGGGCAGTTGAAACTATCTTCAGTGAAGCATTTACATATTTTCTTGAAGAAAATCCTGACGATGCTCGCGCAATGATTCAAAAGGTACTACTTGCGCTTAAGGCTCGAAAAGCTGCAAAGGCAGCAAAAGACAGCGTGCTTCGAAAGGGTGCCCTTGAAGGTATGACACTTCCCGGAAAACTTTCAGATTGTCAGACAAAAGATGCAAGTGAGTCGGAATTGTTTATTGTGGAGGGAGATTCTGCGGGTGGTACTGCAAAGTCAGGGCGTGATCGTCGCATACAAGCAGTGCTGCCTCTTCGAGGTAAGATTTTAAATATTGAACGAGCCCGTTTGGATCGAATACTTGAATCAGAACAGATTAAAAATTTGGTGGTGGCACTTGGTACTGCTATTGGTGATACATTTGATATCTCTAAACTTCGATATCATAAAATTATTCTCGCAACTGATGCCGACGTTGACGGCGCACACATTCGAACACTTATTTTAACTCTTCTGTATCGTTTCTTTAGACCACTTATTGATGGAGGATTTATATATATCGCTCAGCCACCACTATATAAAATAAAAATAGGAAGAGAGACTATGTATGTATATACAGACGAGGAAAAAAATCAAAAACTCGGTAAAGATGCTTCAATGGAAGAAATGGTAGAAGAAAATACTGAAGGTGTAAATGAAGAAGGGGGAGAGAATGTGGAGGCATCTGATGCCCAAGCTGATGTAAAAGGAAGGGGAGCTCGAAAGGATAAAGTTTCGATTCAACGCTATAAGGGTCTTGGAGAAATGAATGCTGAAGAATTATGGGAAACTACTATGGATCCTGCTCGTCGAGTATTAAAGCAGGTTACTGTTGAAGATAGTCAAGGTGCCGATAAGGTTTTTGATATTCTCATGGGTACCGATGTGCCGTCTCGAAAGTCATTTATCCAATCAAACGCAAAGAAGGCAACGATTGATATTTAAACGATTTTCACTTACAATGCCTTGTATTGCGTAGGTGGCGGAGCGGTCAATCGCAACAGACTGTAAATCTGTCGCCCATTGGGCTACGAAGGTTCGAATCCTTCCCTACGCACCAGAACAGAACTTAACGGCTTTTTCAAAGCCAGAAGGTGGGACGCACGAAGTGCGTCCCAATGGTTCCCCCTCATTTTTCCAAACGAATTCGGATTCCCGCCTTCGGCGGGACGGATTGTTTTTTCGCCAAGAAACAGGTGCGAGCCAAAGATTTCTTTGGCACAGACCTTTTTAGCAAAAAGGTCTGAATCAGAAGCAATTTTGTCCAATAATTGAGCGTCTTTTAGCCAATTTTGGAAAGGTGCGAGCCAATCATTCTGCTTGTGTAAAAGAGATGTCATTTCTTCTTCGAGCGACTTCTTTTCGGAAAGTAGTTTAGCTTTTTGTAAACAGTAGTCTGGTTGGTCTATCACTTGGTCTAAATATCCAGTAAGAAGTCGCTCCAACTTTTCCGACAAAGAAGAAATCTTTTTCTTTTTTTCTTCCACACAAGCAGTCAAAGACGGGGCGGAGGTTTTGTAGTCTTGCAGAGCAAGACGATTAAGTTCCTCCGCCCAGTCTTTGGGCAAAGAAACTTTTTGAATTAAGGATGATAACTGCTCATCTAGTTTTTCGGAACGAAGCGACATTTCTTTACACTTAATCGTTTTAGATTTCTTGGTACAACGATAGTAAACATAATAATGAACATTACCATTTTTCTGTCGCTTCGTTTTGTTTTCAGCAGTTATCATCATTCCGCATGAAGCACAGGAAATAAGTCCGCAATATGGT